>Ga0208428_1000356_pt1 | contig 22227 bp, 21 predicted proteins | sample DEB08_DNA_11_FD_184535 | JGI IMG/M metagenome (GOLD analysis project Ga0208428, IMG submission 184535) | Aqueous microbial communities from the Delaware River and Bay under freshwater to marine salinity gradient to study organic matter... | ecosystem: Environmental > Aquatic > Marine > Coastal ... | reverse complement strand
ACTTTTCTGCTGCGAGTTTAGCATCTATGACTTCCTTAGCTACAGTATCTACCCCAAACTGATCCCCAAGTCCACCACCAGCCTTCTTGTTTCTGGCTTGTTGTATTTGCTTTTCGCCTGTGAACAAGTCATCAATCTGGCTTGCTATTTGTCCAATATCTTGAACAGTGTTAATGTGTGTCTTGATAAAGTCTACACTTTGTTTAACAAGTGCAATCCCAGCTAGGGCAGTACTGATTGGTTCCATATTAGTATTCCTTACAGTTTCATCATCAAAGAGGCTGCAAGACCAACTATAATAACCGTTGACCCCATTATCATTGCTTCAAGTCTCCACAATCTTTTGTCGAGACCTGATAGTTTATCTTCAACAGACGCATAGCGTACTGCACATTCCTTTTCGTGTGCTTCTAATTCTATAGCAACACGTAGTTCTGGTGTAACTTCCTGCGTCATTTTCATTTATTTACTCCGGCTTAGTCGGCCAAGTTATAATTTTGTTACACATCAGTTGCGCCAGAAAATTCATCTAAGGTTTTTAAGTACGCATAACATATGTCAATTAAATTGCCGGTGCCGGTAATTGTTGGAACCAGTGCATTGTATTGATTTATAAATATTGGATTTACTTCATTTTGCCTTGCTTCGGCTGAACCATATCCAAAAACTTCTATCGTCACAAAGTCTTGGATGACCGATAGTCTTTCAATTTTTAAGTAAGCTTCTGACGCAGCCATACCCACGGTTGTATCGTCTGCATTTAATTGTTTTTGAAGTGCCATTATTTGCTCCTAAGCGTATCTGTTAGTGTGACCTGTAACCCAAGCAGTAAAGTGGATATTTGTAGAAGCAACACCAGTCACATCTATAACCAATCGCCGGTTGGTGCTAATACTTAAACCAACGTCTGTGCTGTTAAGCGCAGTACCTTCACTATGAATAACAGTTTTTGTGGTTGAGCCTACTTGTGTCACTGTTCCACCGGTTGAAATTCTATAAGCTGCACTCAATTCCCACACTCGCATCAATTCATTTGTATCGTCATTAGCAACAACATTAATTGTAAAAAATGCAATGTTCTTGGTGTAAAAATATGTGCCATCAGGAACAAGCATCAAAAAATTTGCTTCGCTGTCACTTTGATTTAAGCCAGATGCAGATATTGTTGCTGGAGTTGCATTAGTAGTTCTACCCCAATAACTTGCAAACATTCTTTGATTGGATTGAACACCGCCACCGCCAAAAGCAACGGCATTTTTTGTAGTACTGCGACCTCCTGCTGCCGCAAAACCTCGTTCTCCGCATTTAGACGTGCTGCCTATCGCTGCGCCGTATGACCCAAAAGCACCACCAGCACCGCCGCCCAAAATGTTCACTCCTTCTATTGAGCTTGAGTTGCTGTCATTGCCAACCGTGAAACCCCTAGTTTGTGTGGCGTAATTATTGTAGCCAAGGCATATGGATTGACTGCCCGCAGGCCGCAGCCTGTAACCAATAGCGATTGAATTTGCTCCGCTAGCGACTTGATTGGCATTGGTTCTGCCCATCGTCAAATCAATCGCACTAGCACCCCTGACGTTGCCGCCGGTTGTTGTGCTATCAGGAATGGCTAACATAAATGCGCCTGTACCTTTTGGAACAATAGCAGCCGCCGCATTGGTGCTACTACTATCGACCGATAGGCTTGCGACATTAACAGTATCGTTTGGTGAGCTTGTATTATCGGCACTGGCAAATCCATCCACACCACCGCCGCCACCAACAGCAGAACCGTCAATGGTCATAGAGCCGGAAGTAGCTGAGATGTCGTTAGTTTGATGGTTAATCGTTAAAGCCATTACTTACTCCTTAAACAGCTGTAGAGCCAGCCATATCATCCTGAGCCATTACCCACGAATAGCACTTGTCCAAGAAAGCATCGCCGCTACTTGCGTTGATGTCGTCTAGGGGTGCTTGATACCGTTTAAAATCCACCTCGCGTGTATCGTCTGCGGGCGATGAGGTTGCGTAAGCTGACAGGTCAATCGTCACCTCAAATTTTGGGTCTGTTCCACGCTGGCGACTTACTGAAGCCATCACGATCCTGTAGTAAGCGTTGTTAAATGCAACGCCGTACTGACTTGCACCTTCTGCGATATTATTTTGAATAGCCATTTTAGTTTGCTCCTTTTTAAGCGTATATACATTCTGATGTTTCTATAGATGCCGTCCAAATAATAGACGTAGATGCCGCACCAGTAATTAAAATTTTTAATCCACCATTCGTTGTGTCAGCCGATAATGCCATACCCCACGATGGAGTATTATCAAGGACAGTAGTTGCTGAGTTGACCAACACAGTTGTTGAAGCTGAACCTTCTCTTCTAATCAACCCTTCAACTTTCCAAGCTGCACAATCTGTTCCAGATGCTGCACTTTCACGAGCTACAATAGTGCCGTGAAAAGCAAACGCCGAATTGTTAGGTAGTATAATTTGATTGTCTGTCGAAGGGTTGCTAAAATCACCATCTGTAACCAAAGTTTTGCTAGTAGCGTCTGAGGTTGAGTTTGATAAAATATAATTACCGGCTTGATTAGACCCCTCAATATTACTTACCGGAAAGCCAGACCAAGCAATTTTATTTTTAACATTTGCGTGTGCAAAAGCTCCAATAGCTACAGATTGATCGTATTGTGCGTGTCCACCTGCAAGGGCAATCGAACCAAGTCCGGCTGCCGTTGTGTCTCTGTTGCCATTGCCATTATAACCAGCAACAGCAAAAGAAGTTGCTCCAGTTGCTCTAGCTTGAATTGAGCTTCCAAAATAACCTCCTAAAGCAACACCCCCAAAGCCAGTGGAGTAAGCTGAACTCCCAATAGCTACGCCCTCTCTATTGGTAGTAAGCGCAAGTCTTCCTATAGAGACAGAGCCATTAGTAATACCAACTGCCTGTGCATTATCTCCGATAGCAACACCGTTTGTATCTGCTTTAGAATAATACCCTATCGCAATGCCGTAATTACCAAACGCACCATAAGTCGGTGAATTGTTTCCGACGCCCGCCGCAAAGCTGTCTACGCCTCCTGCGTAGCTATTGCTAAAAGCCACCGCTCGCGTTCCTGCCGCCACTGAATCACGGCCAATCGCAGTTGAACTTGCTCCAGTGGCCTGTGCATTTCGGCCAAAAGCGTGTGCATCAGTATTTGTGGCGTCAGACCCATAGCCGATAGCTATAGCTTGTGCGCCACTGGCTTGAACCCCACCACCGCCGATTGCGACAGTGTGAGAATTTGTAGCATCTGCCCCATCGCCAAAGCCGAAAGATGAATAACCTGTCGCAGTTGCACCAACTCCGGCGGCAAATGAGGCGTTGCCAGACACGGTAATGTTACTGCCAATCGCCGCTGAATTTGTGCCAGTAACAGTGTTTGCCGTAGGGCTGCTAGGGTTTTCGTCATATAGCTCAAGCGCAGCACCACCGCCACCGCCAATAGCAGAGCCATCTAGCAGTAAGTCAGTACCGTCCGAGCTTAGCGTTACACCAGAGCCGCTGCCTGTGTGATCTAGTTCAATTTTGCCCATTATGCGTATATAACCTCCGATGTGTTTACGGCCGCCACCCATTTAATATTTGTAGCCGCCGCTCCAGTAACCTCAATTTTTAAACCGCCATTAGTCGTGTCAGCCGTTAAAGCAATAGCCCAAGCAGATGCGCCTGCGGTTGCGTAAAGTTTATTTTGAATACCATTACCCAAAACGGTTGATGCAGCATTAGCATCACGCAGCAATGCGCCTTTGATTTCCCAGCTTGCATAATTAGAACCATCCGTTGCATCTTGGCGAGCAATGATTGTGCCGCTGAAGCTGTACGCTGAATTGTTACCAAGAATAATTTGGTTGTTTGTTGCAGCGGTACTGTTGTTTGTTGTTAATGCTTCTGGCGTTGCGTCTGTTGTGTCAGAGCGTAAAACAAACTTGGAAGTTTGAGCATCACCATCATCGTTAAATCTGCCAGACGCAAATGCGTTTTGACCAATTTTGTCTGCATACGTCCAATAGCCCATTGCCACAGCATAATCGGCGTAAGCCTTGTTGCTTCGACCGCCAACTGTTGTGCTATAAATCCCTGTCGCTAGTCCTGACCTACCACCTAAAGATGACGCGCCTTCAGCCGTAGTGGAGCCGCCACGACCAATACAAGTTGCGTAATTTCCCGCCGCAGTTGCCTGATAACCTATTGAAATTGCGTGACTTCCGCTAGAATTTGCTGTATAGCCAAAAGCGACAGTTCCAGTATTTTTAGCACCATAGCCAGTTGAGTTGTTGCCTATCGCACCAGCAATTGAATTAGACCCTGACGCATTTGAATTTGTAAATGCTGTTGACGATGTTGCTGAAGAAATTGAAGCACTGCCCAGCGCGATTGAATTAGTCCCTGACGCTTGAGACAGATTATTGATAGCCACAGAGTTTGTGCCAGTAGCAGAAGGCGTAGTAGCACCCACCGCATTGTCGCGGTATAGGTCAGGATCACCACCGGCAGCGACTGCCGCCCAAGTCAGATTGCCTGACCCATCAGTCTGTAAAAACTCAGACGCAGAACCATCAGTGTCTGGCAGTGTAAGCGTATAGCTTGCAGCCGCTGAGTGTGGCGGGCCTTTAATGGTAATACCGTAAACGTTTGTTTCAGAGTTAAGAACAAATTGACCTGAACCGCGTGTTGCATTTCCTTTAAAAGTAACCTTACCTGTACCAGCAGCGTCTAAGTTAATAGGACTATTAGTTGTACTAACAATACTTTTTCCATTAACGCTTAAATCTCCACCCAACTGCGGTGAAGTATCCTCTACCAGACTTCCAAGCGCGGCATCAGCAGTAGCACCTTGCGCTGCTGTGGCGTAGTCAGAACTGTCAAAGGCTTTTACTTGTGCGAGGTTAGTAACCTCACTGTCCATTAATGCGCCAGCGGCAGTCACGTTAGCTGTGTCTGTGACATCTGCACCAGCTTCGATGCCAGCTAGTTTGGTAAACTGTGCATCTGTAAAAGCATTTGCTTCAGCCTCATAAGCTGTTTTGATTTCTGCGCCAGTCTGATCTGCCGTAGCTCCAGCTTCAATCCCAGTTAGCTTGCTGTCTTTCGCTGTAGTAAATGACGCTGTAGTACCATCTAAAACGCTAGAGTGTGCCTGTACGTCTGAGCCAATAGCAACGCCAAGGTTTGTGCGAGAGGTGGATGCGTCAGATACGTCACTGAGGTTGTTTGCCGCAAGAAGATCACCGCTGCCACTGCTAGCCCATTCAGTTGCAGTAGCACCAGAATTAACTGTTAGCACCTGACCGGCTGTACCCAATGAAGAAGGAATGTTCTGGGCTATATCACGACCATCAACATTGCCAGTTAAAGTAAGGTTGCCATCAATGTTAATGCCACTGGCTTCGGTGTTTAGTTTTTGAACATCATTATGAAATACAGAAACACCGCCGCCATCAGTAAAAGTTATACCGTTGTCACCAGTTGGGCCTTGAAATTTAGCAGTGGCTCCTTGGATAATAACATTACCAGTCGTATCAAGAGTTATATTATTGCCATTTGTGCTGGTGATTTTATTTACAAATCCAGGGGAACCCTGATTAAAGATTTCTAAATCATCAGTGCCAAAAATAGCTTTGGTAGTGCCACTAAGAGTTAGATTTCCTGTCATCGTGCCGCCAGCTAAAGGCAAAGCACCGGCTGTACTTACATCATCAAAACTAACTGCGCCACTGCCATCAGTTGTTAAAACCTGACCATTAGTTCCGTCAGTTTTTGGTAATGTGTATGCGCCGGATATCTTTACAGTAGCGTCAGAGCCTCCAAGCGCAATGCCTTTTGATGTGAACGGCCCTGCACCAAAACCAAGCGATAATGAATTAGGATTGCTCGGAGCATTAAATGCAGTTTCTGAGTAAAAATCCAGTGCAGAGGCATCTCTCCAAGAACTACCGTTATAAATTTTAAATTTATTGCTTGTTGTATTGAAAAACAAATCGCCTTCATTAAGACCAGTTGTTGGATCATTTGGCCCGCTGCTATAAACTGCTGCAAAAGCTGTAATGCCTGATAGATTATCGGCGACTGTATTTACATCAGTAATATTAGTAGCAACAGAATTTAGGTTTGCAATGTTTAAAGAATTAAGTTGAGCTTTGTCACTGGTAGTTAGCCAAGTGTTTTCGATATAGTTCTTTGTAGCAGCATCTTGTAAGTTTACAGGATTTGCTACATCCTTAATTACTTTGTTATCTGCATCCCACTTTAAGTCAGTATCAAGTGTAATAGTATCATTAACTACGTCCTTAGCTTCTTGGGCTGCGTGGAAGGTCTGAATAGCTGAATCATCCAAGTCTTCTTCAGTCAACACTGAGCCTGACGCAAAGTCAACCGCACGTGCTGAAAGGTCTGTGGTACGGCGAACTTGTACGATTGCACCAGTAGCAGGTGCTGAGGTTAATTGTACAGTAGAGCTAGAAGGAAAAGTAAGACCTGTCTCAGCCACACCGTCAACGGTTACACTAATTTCAGTAGTGTTCTGATATGTAAAGGGGATTGAGAACTGCGTAGTCGCATTATCCCCTGTATAATTTTCATATGATAAAGGCATTTGTTTTCCTTATTAATTAGCTGCTTCGTTAGCTACCTTATTTAAAGCTTGTTTTACTAAATAGAGAGATGAAAAGGGAGCAAGTCTTAAAGACTTACGCCACTCTGCTTCAGTCATGTCGTCTTCACCTAGTGCATTAGCCGCTGCTTGTACAGCGTTACTAGCCATCCCTAAGGCTGGTGGAGTAAATGAGTATGAATTACCATTCATCATGCCTGTAGTTACCTGTGCTATGTATCCAAAAATACTAGCAACACCTATCATTTCCATAGACCCTTTAGCAAAGTTACCCATACTCATGCGTTCCTTAATATATTCATCAGCATCACTACGTCCGACTGCAGCCATCTGTACCTTTGCCATATACATAAGAGAACCCATAAACATACTACCCATAATTACTTTACCTACAGATATATCACCATGTCTAGCTCTAACACCCAAACGCATTGTTTGTTGTTCTAAAGCAGCCAGCGGAAAACTAAGGAACTGAGTAACTGTTTTACCCCACTCGCTACGGAAAGCACCATTAACTGAACCTAAGTTCATTTCTTGTACATTCTGAGTAGCTTCACGGTAGACCGAAAGAGAGAATACTTCTCTTACATCTTCATCCCACCTATCAATATTTAGGGACTGTAGAACTTTACCGTTGCTTCTAGTAGTGGCGTGTTTCTTAATGTTCTGAAAGATTTCTGATTGCATATCTGCATCAATACCTAGCTGCTCCATCTTAATCTTAGAAAAAGGTGGTTTACCCTGTGCCGCTGCTCTCACCCATTGTGATGAATAGTTTAGCATAGAGATACGCCGTAGACTAGCAGTAACACCAGACAGACCTGATAGAATAGACACGTGTTCACGCATCCTACCTAAAGCTTCGTCAGTCTTAGTAGGCTGATCTGGCATCATAGCAGAGTCCATATCGCCACCCTCAAAACGAGAGGCTCTATTAAACCTAGAGGTAACTACATCACCACCTAGTCCTGTCATTACTTCTAGTTCACGCAAGAGTGCATCATCTAACTGTCCGTTAGCTGCTTTTGCGTATAGCCTACGATACTGTGGCATTGTGCGAAATAACACAGGCAAAGAGTATTCCATAAGTGAGTTAGTAATCTCCATGAGTGCTGCCATTCCTGACATACCCATGTTAGTTATAAAACCATACTCACGTACTCTTCTGTGGATACGTCTACCAACATCACTTATATCTTGTTTAAATACATGCTGACCAGTAATACCATCATACATATACTGTAAAGCTTTTATTTCTCCATCGTTACCTGTAAGACCTTGAGCTACATTTTCCTGCTCAATCTTTTTTAGAAAGTCTTCAAAGGATGAACCAGCAGCATTAGTATTAATACCGTTACGAGCTAGTCCAATACCACCAGCCATTTGAAACACATAAGCATTGTGTAAGTTTTCAATATCAGTTTCTAGTAGATCAGAAAAAGAAAGTTCTTCTATGTCACCTGCTAGTGTCTTAGCGTTGATAGTAATATTTTCATCTAGTAGTAAGCGAGGTTGTGCGCGTTTATGTGCGCGTACACCCCTTGTTTTAGTTACTGCCTCAATGACACCAATAATAACATCGTCATCTAGTTCTTCTCTTTTTAATGCTGCAGTAAGTTCATCTACTGTTAAATCTAAGCCACCTCTAGGTGCGCCTACTTTATAAGGACGATCAAATACATTCTTAGCATAACCAGCAGCCATCTTACGGATGTAAGTTTTTACCATTTTATCCGTAATTCTTTTTAGTCCCTTGTCTTGTAGGGAACGCCGAACTGATGCTTCAATGTCTGGTTGTGCTGAACGCAGTGCTGCTTCTACTAAGTCAGCAAATACCTCAGAGTCTGCTCCATACTTTGTACGTAGTCTATCAATACTAGAATTACTAAACAAACGAGGTAGGTAGTTAGGATGGTTATCTAAGATACCAGTAGTAAAGCCAGCTACATTATGTTTAATAGCTAAATTGGCTAGTTCTTTCTGTTGTCTTTGTACATCATCAGCAACCTGCCGTACTTCTCTAGGTACATCCATACTAGGATCACGAATAGCTCTAGCTACTAGTGTATTAAAGTCTTGTACAGTTCCCCCACTACCTGCAATCCAAGCCTTACGGTTGACTGTAAGTGTACGAGCAAATGCTGTACGATACTTACTTTCAAGATAAGCTTTGACTTCAGAAGCAGAAGGAGTAACTACATCACCTGATTTATTACCTGTACTGTTTAGTCCTAGCTTGTCAGCACCTAGACGGATAAAGCCATTAGAAGATGCCTTAGCTTTTACAAAAGGAGATACTAAACTACGTAAGCCAAACAGTTTAATTCCTCGTTGCATAGAAACACTACGAGCTTCTTCTGCTGAGATTTCAGCAATTGACTTTGTACCAAGACCAGCAAATTCACCTGTAGCTGCTTCTTGTGCTATAATCCTATTGGTAAGTTCATCACCATCATTAGCCCTAAGGAAAGCCTGTTCTTCAGGTGTTAGAGCCTCACCCAGTGCGCTTCGTTGTGCTAGGTGTTGTACCTTAGCTCTTTTAGCAAAGGCCATTGTAGCAGCGTTAATGCCGCCTGTAAGACCTGCACCAAACAAACCAGCCAACATAACGTCACCGCCAGTGATGTCATATTTTAGGTTTGCACGGATACTTTCAAAAGCCGCAGCTTCTGCAGCACCTACGCCAGCACCTATTTTAAAAGCTCTGTAAAGGTCATAGCCCTTTGCTAAACCCCTACCTGTTTGTAGTACAGTACCACCAATAGCAGTAGCAGGACCAGTTACAGGAGCAGCAGGACCACTCATAGAAGTAACAAGAGCAGTAGTAGCACCAATAGCTGCTAGTTCTGTAGGATCAGTCATAGCAGCTAACACTGTAGCCCCTACACCTCGCCAACCAGCTTGTGCTAGTAATTCTCTGTTCTTAGCAGTCTGCCTATAATCCTCTGCCATAGTCATAGCATAGTCTAGGCTTGTAGTTCTAGCTGCATCAAAGATATCTTCTATAGCGTTTTCATCTACTAGCCCTTCTGTAAGGGCATCAGACATCTCAGGAGTTATTTCAGTTACTGGATTGTAAGGAGTGGCTGAGAATCTATAAAGGTTGCGTCCTATAATAGGAGCAACTTGCTCTTCATTTGCAGCAGTAGTATAGAGAGTAGTAAAGTCAAACTGTTTTTCAGCTTTTTCTGCTTTCCTCTTTTCTGCTGCAAGGGTATTCTCGCTGACACTAGAGACAAAGGGACTAGGTAACGGATTACCAAACCCCATCTTCTCTTGTGTTTCTTTAGAAAACTCAGCCATTCTATTTCCTTACTTGTTTAATAACTCTTTTGCTTTTGCTAAGTCAAAAGTTTTCATGGATTCGTCCCAACTCCTAGAACGTGCAGGAACTTTTGTTTCTGGTATAGATTTAGGAGTAGCTCTAACAGAACTTTTTCCTCCCTGCCAGTGATAATCACGCCAGAAAGCTTTTAAAGCTGCATCTCTTTCAGGGCCTTTAGGTTTACTTAAAATTGTACCCAAGTTCCCCTCACCACCTAACTTATCTAATAGAAACAAAGTAGCTTGTTGCTCAAAATTTAAGGATAAAGCATCGTCACCTTTTTTTATATTTAATAACCATTCAGGTTTTACTTTTAAATCTCTTTTGGCTCTACTTACAGCAGTATTAAATCCGCTTTTTTTATCTCCAAACACACCTTCGTATTGGAAGTAACCGCGTCCTGCTCCGTCTTGTTTACCAGTAGATGTAGTTTGTCTAACATTTTTTAGTTTAGACTCATGCCATGCTACTCTTAGAGCCAACTCCATAACTTCATCAGGAGTACCTCCTTTAGTAGAAACTACAGTTTGTATAACATTATCTAAAGGAGTAGCCTCATCAGCTTGTGCTTCGGTTGTAAAAAAAGAACTTACGGAATCTACTACACTAGCAAGAAAACCTTCAGCCTTATCAGCAGGTATTCCCTGTTGTGCTGCCGTAGAAACAAGACTTTCTTTTACTGTTTCATCTTTAAACATATCAGTAAAAGCGTTCATAAGGTTTACTTCACCAATCTCAAAGAAAGGTTTTTCTTCTACTAAATTAGCTTCGTCAGTTTCTTGGGCTTCAAATCTAGCCATGTCTTCAAGTACCAAAGATGCTTGGTTCTCAGCAGCAATCTTAGCATCGTCTTCAGATATACCTAACATATTATTAATATTAGTACGTACTGTTTTTAAAGCTTCAATTTGTTCTGGTTCCATGCCAACACGTGCAGTAATCTCTTCATCAGATAAATTAGGTAACTCAGCTAGATTGATTGTAGTATATATCTCAGCGTTACGATCCATGCTAATCTTTTTGTTAGCTTCTTGGCGTAAACGCTCTTGTAACATACCTTGAGATAACGTACCTAACTCTGAGTAAGCTATTGTATTAATAACAAAAGGACGTAGTCCACCATCTTGATCTAATACAACAACATCTACAGCATTGGGATTAGAAGGATTAACTTTTATACTAAGACCTGCACCTTCTCCACGTATATCTCTAGCTAAAGAGCCAACTTCAGGAAGTAACATAGACTCAGCTAGGTAAGTAGATACAGCACCTTCTTGTCCTGAAAATTGCTTAATGTCTGTATTCAGTAGAGGTACAGCAGTCTTAATACCGTTGGTACTTTCAACAATAAGCCAATCATCATTCAAGTAATTAGCTGCTATATCCATGGCTTTTTTAACATCCATGCCTTCTGCCATAACCAAAGCTTGTACAACATCTTTATACTGAGTTAGTACTTCTTGTGGGTTTGTAATATCCTCAAACTTTGAGTCATCCCACCAAGCCCAACCTTCTGTATTATCAATGATGTCTTGGATTTTTATCTTAGAACCTTTTTCTTTAAACAGTTGTCCTTGAACAGCATTAAGAGCTTGATCAAATTCCCTAGCCATTGGACCTGTCATGGTTTCTAAAACACGCATACGTAGTAAATCATCTTCTTTTAGAGTACCACTACGTTTAGTTAAGCCACTAGAGAAACTTTCTACAGTACGATAAGCTTGGAAGGCTTGTGCAGCCATCTGCTTGTCTTCATCTGTATTACCTGTAGTTAAGGCATAAGCTCCGCTGTTAATAGCGTTCTTGTACTCAGTGGGCAATACTTGAAACGGTGTATAGAACTCTTCAAAAGAGTTAGACCAGTGTTCTTGAAAGATTGCTTCAGGAGTAATATCAGGATCCGACTCATCTCGTTCAGCTAAAGATACTTCTTGTAGTGCATCTGCAAAAGCTAGTTCTTGCTGTAATTTTAGTGCATTGTTTGCTTCGTAAGTTCGTAGTACATCATCAGCAGTAATCTTAGTTTCTTTACCAGTGACAGGATCAGTAAATACTGTGCCTATTCCAAGTACACCTTGTTGCTTTGTAGAAGTATAACCTTCTACTCTAGCACTCAAAGCACTTTGAAATCTTGCATCTTCTCCTAGCTTTCCTTTCTTTTTTAGAAAGGCTGCTACGTTAGCATCAATTGTATTAAAGTCTTTAGCGTACCTATCAATACTTCTAAGAGACTTACCATCTCTAGTTTGAATAGCATCTACAAATTTAAGATAATTTGTTCTGCCTCTTTTAGATTCCACTAGGGCAGTAGCTATTACTAGATCATTAGCTCTACGATAGTCACCACCAGTCACTACTACGTGCTGATTAAAAGCATCAACCATGGCAGGAACAATTTGGTCATCCTCTGCTACACTACCTGCTCTTCTGATTGTATCGTTAAATTGTTGATCCTGTTGCTCTATGTTACGCTTACGCTTTTCAGGACCAAAGTTATTAAACATGAATAGAAGTTTATCTTGGTCAACTTTTTGATCAAAGGCTTGTAAAGCAAGAGGATTAATCTGTGCTTCATCTAAATTCATTCTATAGTCAGAATAATGCCTTGATACTCTTTCGGCTGCTTCTTCAGTAGTCAAAGACAACCAATTATTTTGGTTATTAATCCAGTCTTCTTTTAGCCTAGCCGTTAAATTAATTGCAGCCATCTCAGCTTGGTGCTGTTCATTAGCTCTCTTACCGTTAAACTCATCACGTTCTTGTTGTGCTTTTGCTTTCTTTGCTTCTTCTTCCATTAAATTAGTTAGTGGTGAAATAGCATCAAGAAATTGAGTTAGGGGTGAAGGCTGTACTATCGGTTTCTCAGGGGATACATAAGTATCTACAGGTCTTGCTACTGGCGTAACTTCTGTAGGAGCGTTAAGCTCACCTACCATTACTCTTTGTCTAGCCATTTGTTTCCCCTATTGCCAAGCTTGTAATGAAGTATTATTTGTAACAGGGATAAAAGGTGAGGTTTGGCTGCCTAGCTTATCGCCACCTGATCCAAAGATATTACCAAAAATAGTATCTGCTTGTTTACCCATTTTAATTTCTGATGAAATAGCAGAAGAAGCCATACCTAAAATAGCCATACCTAAATTTGGTTTTACACCACGTTGAACACTTCTAATTCTTTCTAACATCTGAGCATTTAAGCCTAGCTTTTGTATTTCTATGTCATCAAAGATAGCATCAATTTGTTGGCTGTATATATCAAGTCCCTTGAGTTTATCAGACTCAGCTTGCGAAAGTTTTATAGCTTCTGTTTGTCCTGCTAAACCTGATTCACCACTAGCCGTTATCATAGTACCTTCACGTTTTAAAGCAGCTATAACTAGGTCTTGCTTTTTCTGTGAATATTGATCGCTAAACTGAACAGCACGTTTTTGTAAGCCTTGGATTTGTAAGTCTCTAGCTTGTGCTGCATTAATTCTGTTTTGTAGATAGTAAGCTTCTTGTTGTTTAGCTTTATTAGAAGCATCTATGAAACCTGCCATTCCTTGAGCAATCGACAGTGCTGTCATAATAGCCATATTATATCCTCACAAATTCTAAAAAAGTTTTGTTACCAACACCCCACGTGTCATGTCTCTTAATGAATACACATCCTATGTACTTTAACCAGTTTACTGCTTCTGTATACTCAGCGTCACACGCATTGGTTAATACTGGATATTTCTTGTTCAGTCTGTTAATCCATGGCAGAGATTCACGTGCAAATTGCCGCCAACCTTTCTTTAGTGGAGGGGCTGTAAGTAGCCAAGGCATACCTGTCATATCGTCTATACCAACTATACCATACATGCCAGCTAGTTCACCTGTTTCTGTTACTATAATAGTCCAACATTCTTCTGAGTGATCAAAGCCTTCTTGTAATGCTACCTTAACACTGCCATGTGAGGCTAGTACTTCCTGTGTATCTTCTGGTCTTAGGTTTGTTGCCAGATGATCTACATCAGCCTGTACACTTGCTCTCACATGTAGTGTCATTATAGTCTCCTTGAACGTAGGACGTAGAACCCTTCCCACTCTGCTGATTGGAAGATGCAGGGTAGAGGGTTATCACTTTCTAATACAATACTTACTGAACTAGATTTACCTAACACACCAAAACGGTATGTACCAGACTCAATAGCAGCACGATTAAGTATGTTAGCACCACTACCTACCACACGGCCTGTAAAGGTACGCACATATGGTGTACGTTTAAGAGGCGTTACAGTTACATTAAAAAAGGCTGTATCATTATAAACAACAGCATAGTTTCTTAATTGTAATTGTCCAGTAGTAATAGGTTTGTTATCTTGCTTTAGTACAGGCTCAGAGAATTGGTATTTAAAGGTAAACGGAATACCAGCAAAGACTTTCTCAGAGTTAGCTAACTTTGCAGCTACCTCACTAAGTAAAATAGTTTTTCCTGTTTGATCTACATATATTACATTAGAGTCTACATAAGGTATAGTAGTAAGTCCACCTGTTTCTAACATTACTCGTCTATCTAAATGAATAGAAAAGTTACCTGTAGTATAAACTGTAGCACTATCAACAGACAAATTAATCTTTTCTAAGAACAAGTTGTTACTACGTCTAATTAACAAAAAGATATCTGCTCTGTTAAAAGATACACCTATTACATCACCATCAAATACCCAACGTGACCATGAAGACTGTAGTTTTTCTCTACCACTCCAGTAATAACGATAAACATAAATAGCTTTAGGATCATCAGTAGCCTGTGCAATAAGCATATCTTCATTAGAGGATGTTTGTATATTTGTTACAACACCTTTAAGATACTTAGGTACATGCGCTGTAATTTCTGTAGCATCATTAACATCAGTGTCAGTGTCTACAAAATATTCCCACATACCTGAAAAGGCACCACGATTAGAAGAAAAGTATACATACTTACCAGCCTGTGATGGCTTGGCTACAAGACTAGCTTCAAACTCAGTAGTACTAGCTACGTTAATAGTTTCAGGGGTAAGGATAGGATCAGCAGTAACTTTGAACTGTGTTAGATCAGAGAAAAGTAATAGTGACTCGTTAAAAGGTACAGCATGTTTAAGGATACTGACTTTATTAGAGGACACTGCTACGTCAATAGGGTCACTGTCTACAATAGCTAGTACTGACTTACGGAAAAAGTCAAACTCTACAAACTCACCTGCCCTAGCAAAGATAACATTTTCATCAGCTAGTAAACCTAGTCTGTTACGATGAAAGAAGATATCAGCAATAGTATAACCTATAAAAGAGGGGAAGGGGTTTGTATCATCGTTGCCTACTTTACGGTCAGCATAAGTAACTTGATCAAACTGAAAGTCACCACTAGGTAACTTTGATAATTTATGTGGAAGGGTAGCAGCATTTAAGTCAATAAGGGTATTAGGTTCTGTTGTTTCTTTCCACACACCATCATTAAATTTAACATAGTAATCATCTTGTGCTTTTTGGTTATCACCTGATACTTCAATAACAAAATCATTTGGTCCCTCAACAGGGAGCTTCTTAAAGTCTGGTGTCTCATTCTTGAATACAAGCAGGTGTTCGTTACCATGTGAGTCACCTACTTCTACTTGAAAGTCTGTGGCATCAGTTGACTGAATGTGTAATACTGAGCCATAACGAGTAATTGTAATACCTGAAATAGCACTAGCATCAGTAATGTTTTTATAAAGATTAATGTCTACAGTAGTAGCTGAAAAAGTATCTAAGTTTTCAGCAATCAAGTCAGTAGATGCACCACGTTCTGCATTTTGTGTCTCAGCAGTAGTGTCTTGTGTTGAGGACTTTGTAGCAAATTCTACTGTTTCTGTAGTTGAACCTTTAGTAATCTTTAAACGATATGTAGAAGAATAGTCAGCCTGACGTACATATACTAATGCCTCAGGGTTACGTGTAGGACTTGTGGCAGTGCCTTGGGCTACTGTTGTATTCTTGTTTACAATAAAGGTTGTATCTGCAATAGATACAGCAGCTAGCTCTAAGCTAGGGTTAGTCAATCCTGATAAATAACTAGCAGCATTATTGGTAACAGTCTTAGATACACCATCTTTGTCAAACACCCTGATAGTACCAGCCGTATCTACCACCATAGAGTAGAACTCATTCTCATCCCTACGGATAGTATGGATAAAAGCTTTATCCAGATCAGAAATAGTACCTAGATCAGCAACATGCTCAGAACTAGGACGCTTAGACAGTCCTGTTACCACGCTAGACAGAGCGTTCTCTTGTAGTTCTGCTTGTGTAGCTAGACGTAGTGATGGTGGCTGTTGTGATACACCATTAATAAGGTTAGGGATAGATTGACTGATGAGTGCCATTAGATTGTTCTCCGTCCCTGCCTATCAATAATGCTAAAGGTATCATAGTTGTCAAAGATGTTATGATCATCAGCAGCTTTATCAAAATCTTTTAATTGTACTAAAGCCTGTTCTTCATCTTTTTCTTGGAAAGTGTGTAATGTGTTAGAACCTACTACACGATCCTGAAATATACGAGTAGCACGTAGTACAATATAACGCTTTGCTACTTCTGGTAAATCATCAAAGATTAATTGTATTACCACATCAAGGGCAACATCCGTACTAATAATAAAAGTGTGATTAACTCTGTCGTACATTTTTAAGCCACGCTGCACAAGATTTGGCGCGTTAGCTTTTAGTGTGGCATCTGCTCTAAGAATATCAGCAGGTAAAATTATCTCACCTGCCACTGTCTTAGCAAAACTTTTGTTTAATTCTGTGTTGAAGTGCCAGCCCATAGACTGTACTTCTCTGTCAATAGTATTTAAAATACTTTCTGCAATCTCAGCCTCAACCAATCCTGATGACAAACTGCTTACTGGTGCTTCACCAATGGAAGATAGCATTGTATTGACTGCATCTAGTTTACTTGTTCCTGCCATTTAACTACCCTTTACCCATTTTTTAGACGATGATTTTGTCTTGGATGGGTCCCATTTAGTTTTTGCAGCCCAATATGCTGCACTCGTTTCGCCTTTAGCAATATTCTTTTTATGGCGATTTTCAAATGCGTTGCGTTGACCTACTGTTTGATTGGTCTTAACACCTTTTTGTCCATACCTTATTAACTTTGGTTTATCTTTAGTACCTATTAACACCGCATGAGACTTAGAGGCATTGGGCGTTCTTTTAGGTATCCGCAGACCCTTAAATGTTTCTCCTGCGTGTGTAATAGCCATTACTTTTTCTTTCCATACTTAGCCATGACAGCAGCTACCTGCTTCTGTGGCATACCACCAAAGGACATCTTCTTGCCTGTCTTCTTAGCCGCAGCTTTAGCTTGAGAAATACCTTCCTTAGTGTACTTATATTTTTTACCTGCAACTTCTGGCATATTATTCTCCAAAGTAAAAAAGGGAGTAGCCGTTAAGCTACCCCCAATATTCTTAGACCTCTACAAGACCAATACATGATGCAGGACGCAGGACGTTATGCCCCATTGCGTACTTAGCAACCATGAGTGTGCCTTGACGGTTGATCTGGTACTCAGACTCCATGCCCAAGTCAAGAAGCTTGACAGTAGCAACAGCTTCTGGTGTAAAGACAAAGCCACGTAACTTAGCAGCTTCTGCAACCATGTCGCGTCCGTCTACAGCAGCAGTCGGAAGGTCATAGTGAGTAGTGCGTCCAGAACCAGCAGTGTTTGCTAGTGGCTGGTTGTCGTTTGTCTTACCTTCGGCAGCATCACCAGTTGTGAAGTTGGTGTACAGGTTAGTTACATCAGCATGGTTTGACATGATTACAGGAATACCTGCAATTGACGGAACCATACCTGAAGCAATTGAACCGTTACCACCGAAGTCTTGGTTCATGTATGTCAGCTTTGAGCCATCAGTTACATCCATCAGTGCATAGTACTGTGCTGGTGGAAGGACAACTACAGCGTTGTCTGATGGTACGTTAGCAATGTCCATTGTTTTCTTGGCATCAAAGACTGCCTTAGCAAGCTTTGCTGGATCAAGAGAGTCAGCAGTAGCTGTACCAATGGTGACATTTGAAGTAAAGTCTTCTTCAGTGAAAGCTTTGTAGTCTTGAATAAGACCAGCAGCGGCTGTTGCGTTAGTTGACAGCGCAGCTTTAACAAGCATACGAGCTACGTTCCGATCTGCTTCGTTAGCTAGTGCAATACCAGCTTCCTTTGAGTAGATTGAACGTACATCGTAGTGGTTGATAGCTTCATCAATGTTAGCAATGAACTGGCTTGAGATAAGCAAGTCGTCAATTGTGACGATACGCTCACCTGCACGAATTGAACCACCTGTGATTTCGTTTCCAGGGGTCAGGTATTCAGCAGTTGCACGGCCTGTCATTGGGAATGAAGCAGACTTACCTTTTGAGATTGTGCGAGTACGCACTTTATCCATAAGGACTTTCTTTTCCTCATAGGCTGTTAGGACTTCTCCTGCATACAGCTTGAGAAACAGGTCACGGACGTCACCTGTTAGGTTATTCTGGCCTTGAAAGCTTACGCTATAGGCCGGATTTGAAGCGGCTTGTGCCATTTTAAATTACCTCTTAGTAATGTTAATGTGAGTTGAATTACACTCTGCATTACACTACATCCTTTCTCCAAGATTGTCCCTCGCAAGGGGTCAGGGGTAATCGTTTGTTATGTTAGCTTCGTGTTAGGGATATAGTCCCTTCTAGGTACACCGTAATGTAACTAGAAGGAAGGGGGAACTCTTATACAATTCCCCCAACCCCATGCAACAATGTTAAAACAGACTAGACTTGGCTAACTTATCAGCAACCTGCTGTCTGTAGGCAGGGTCTTTAGCGTATCTGGGGTCACGCATAGCAGCAGTTAATTCTGCATTGCTTTCAAACTTCCCACCAGAGGACACAGAGCCTGTCTGTCCAGAAAGGAGACGAGGTTCTGCCTCAGAACGATAACGAGCATTAAGACCTTGAATCGCCAACTTAATTAGATTAGTATCACGCGATTCCATTGTTGAGTTAAAAGCATCAATTTCGTCAGGGGGTAGATTATCTGCTGCCCACTGTACTAATCCTTGATACTGTTCTGCACCACCTACTAGGTTGTACATACTAGATTGGACTTGTTCAGACAAAGCGTTCTGTCCATCAATCCATGAGTCAACTACTGCCTTTGAAAAACCAGCCTCAGCCAGTGCTTGATAGGCATCTTCAGTTAATCCACCTAGCTCTTCATATTCCTGTTGGAACGCATCAAAGTCTAGGCCATTTGCATCTAGTGCTTCAGCAATATCAGAAGGAGTAGCATCTGCTATCTGCTCTTCTGTTATTTCTGACTCTTGTTCTTGCTGAGGTTTACCTAGCTTACTCTCTAATGCAGAGTATGCCTTAGCCATATCCTCAACTGAATTAAATTTCTCAGGTAGCCACTCAGGACGCTCAGGGTCTTGTTGACTACCTTCTACTTTAGCCAGCATAGCATCTATATGCTCTTGTGACTCAGCAGGTTCTTCTTGATAAGTGTTAATACTGTCTGCCATTATTTACCTAACCTTCTACAGCCCCTTTAGCTAACTGTGGAGCAGCACTTTGTGCTAGCTGCATAGCTGCTTGAGCTTCCATCTGTTCTTGTTGCATTTGTTGTTGCATCATTTGTTCTTGTTGTTTCTGCTCAGGTGTCTTTATAAGTCCTGAGGTATCAATACCAAGTGATGCAGCTAGGCGATCAATATAATCACCCAAGTTCATCTCACTCTGAATAACTTCTGGCCCCAGCGGTTGAAGATATTGTAAGAAAGTTGCTAGTTTATTTAAGTCTTGTCCACGGCCTAGTGCCTCAATACCTGTTACTACTGTAGGCTTGACACTATCCTTAGGCATACGTGGCATTTTACCTTGCTTAGTTAATGACTCAAGCAATAGGTTGATTAGTGGTAGCTGAAACTCCTGTGATAGAATAGAGTACACACCACCAAGGGCTGTCTCTAGTTCTTGCGCCATGAAGCGCACTTCTTCTGCTGTTACACGCTCTGCTGATCTTTGTACAGAGGAGTTTAGTAGAAAAGCAGCACCAAGTCTATCGTTAATCATACGCATAGTCTCTAGTGCAACACGGAAGTCACCACCTTTGGCTACCTGTAGGGTAGACACATCATTACTGTCACCCTGTAGGAACGCACCATTAGGTGCAGCAGCTAGGTCTTTACTCTTTGTAGTACCATTAGGCCGTACAAGGAACAATACCTTAGCTGATGCTGCGCTGCCTTGTACAATAGCTTTTGTTAAAGCCTCAAGACTACGTAGATCACCAATGTATTCTTCAATAAACCCTCGCCCATAGTCCTCACCGTCAATACGAATAAACCGTAGTGGGATGAAAGGGCTTTGGTCTAGCTTAAATTTACCCTTAGTCTTTTCAATAGTAATACCAGCTACTTCCTGTATAACTTCGTATCTATTATCCACACGCTTAAGGCATGTATACAAATCGTAGCTTTTAACAGGAGTATCTGATGGTGGGATCATGTCCTTTATTTCATCAGGTAGTGTAGATGGAGCCATAGACTCCTTGGTAATAATCTCTAGCACATTACCCATAGTGTCACGCTTAGTGCAGTAACGGTCAGGCCGGAATACTTTCATTCCACCTTCTTTGGGCATGTAAACAAGAGCATTACCAGTAACGATAAGTAACTTGAGTGCCTCAAATACTGGCACACGGATAGCTTTACCCTCGATTTCTTGCATAGCAGCACGTTCAATACGTGCAAGTCCTTCTTCTACTTGACCACGGTTGTTACCTGCTAACTGTTGCAGATCAAAGTCATCAATAGTCAACCGAAAGAAAGGACTGTTTGGTGGGAGCAGGGCAAGCAATAGCTTTGATGCTAGGTTGTTTACACCTCTTGCTCCAATACCCTGATAAGGCGTGGCATAAATAGAAGAACTACTATGACCTTCCTCTGGTAAAAGAGTAGGAATAGTAAGCCTTGCTGCTTCTCGCCCTCGTTCTAGGAACGTATCTCGTTCACTTTCTAGTTGGCTGTAGCGTTTAGCTACTGTACCTACGTCTTGTTCCATGTGTTATTCCTTATACAATAATCTTGCTTTTATATCTTTTCATACGCTCACTTTGTTCAATGATAGGAGCAGATGAAGTAGTATCAGGCATCATGTCAGTAGGTTTAGCGATCTTTTCTTCTTCATCATCAGTATCTTTACTCATGAGTTTCTTAACTTCACTTGTGTTTACTGTGAAAGCACCCATACTGATCTCCTATCCGACAGGGATGTTCAACCCTGAACCACCGTCACCACCTATGTTAGCAGAACCAGTCTTAATTACCAAAGCTTTTTTACCCTTACGCCTACGTCCCATTTTACCACCTTCTGTTTCTACCATAGCTTCAGCTTCCTGATCCATTGGTTTAGGTGCAGCGGTAGATGCAGCAGGTGCAGGTGCAGGTGCTGGTGCTGGCTTACTTCGTCTAAAAAATCCACCCATATTATACTCCTGTTGTTGGAATTTGTAAACCTGAACCAGAACTACCTGTCTGTACAGAAGTGTCTTTTATATCAACACGTAGTTTACGTTTACCTGTTTTCTTTTTAAGTCGATCTGCGTCTAAACCCTGATCAGCAAGCTCAATATCTGGTGTCTTAGCGACAGCAGTTACTGGTCTAGCTGGTGCAGGTAGTGGCTTAGGTGCTGATGATCCGAATAATCCACCCATGTGTCATTCCCCATAATCTTCGTTATAAATATCTGTAAGTTTTTTTACTACTGATTGTTGTCCCCTGAGAAACGCTAGCTCCTCAGAGGTGATTTGTTCATGTGGAAGTTTATCTGGATAAAGCTCCTGTAAAGCGTTCAGTAGAGCAGTAGTAATGTTTAATGAATATCCTAAGACATTAACCATATTAAATTCACTTTCGCTAATAGGTACAGTTTAGACTATATGTCTACTAATTCACAAGCTCCTGCAGTACAAGCTAAGGTTTGACTACCTGATGTAGTGTCTTCCTTTTCATATAAAGACAAGGCAGACCAATCTATACTCTCAGGCATTTGTTTCTTTAACTCCTCATACTGTTCCTTATCAATCTCTTGATATGGTGCTTGTGCATACGAGTGATCACTGTGTGGTAGGAATGAAATACCTGAGCAGATGTCAAAGTTCTCATAGACCCATGCACCTACTGCCATCCACTCTGCATCCTTGACTGTGATAGTTACAGATGGTTTGTGTTCAC
>Ga0208428_1000348_pt1 | contig 22587 bp, 37 predicted proteins | sample DEB08_DNA_11_FD_184535 | JGI IMG/M metagenome (GOLD analysis project Ga0208428, IMG submission 184535) | Aqueous microbial communities from the Delaware River and Bay under freshwater to marine salinity gradient to study organic matter... | ecosystem: Environmental > Aquatic > Marine > Coastal ... | reverse complement strand
TCTCGCGAATCACCCGCGTGCATTTTGTGTGATAGTACCTTTTGCCACCCGCCCCCCTGGGCCGCTCCAGGGCGCTCCAGAGCCGCGTGATCATGTGATTCGGGACATTTCCGACTCGAATGCCTTATCGAATTGCTTGTCGAAGTTATTGCGGAAAACGCCTTCTGCGATCTGGTAATACGGGAAAATCGCCTTGTATCGAGTGCGGGGTTCCCATGCCACTATCAGGGAGAGTCGACCATTACGCTCCCGCCGGTATATCCCCGGCGCTACCCCATCCCGAGCGCCGAGCTGCACATGGTTTGGCTTGGACAACAATGTCCTGATGTACGTCTGGGATAGATTCCCATATTTATTTTTTCTCGCCTTGAGTGTGGGGACTGGCAGTGCGCGCTTCGGTGGCGTCCTGGTTCCGCCGAGCGCTTGCAGGGCGATGACCTTGTTGATCCTTTCACCGCCAGCGCGAAACTGGCCTCGAGGCGCGCCAGGTATCAGCTCGGCTCGCAGGGTATTGAACCGGGAGAATACCCCGATGAACCCCAGCTTGCCGCGCGGATTAAAAATTCCGTTGAGCAGGAAGGGGGTAGCCCGATCAAATACTTTTGCAGCCTGAGCGCGCTGCGCTTTCGCTGCGATGTTCGCCGTCTGGTTAAGCGCTTCGCTCTCGGCATACATCAGCTTCTTGCGAATCTTCGGCAGCTTCTTTTGCAGCTTCGTCAGGTCAGAGCTGGCTTTGATCATGGCGCGCGTCCAGGTAGGGGGGGGATACTAATGATATCAGCCGGGGTCGGCACCCCCCACCCCCCATTTTTTAATTCGGAAGTGCAGCAGCCGGTGGAGATACCATTGCGCTTTCTCAAGATCGCGCTGCGCGAGCGCCAGGTCGTCGCGATGTTTCTTATCGTAACGCCAGATATATTTGATGATGTTACCGCGTAGATACCCGGCGAACTCCTCGGGAGTCATCGCTGCCTCGATGGCTGCAATGCACTCGATGTCGCCGGTCCTGTAATGCTCGGGCGAGTTGACCAGATCAGTCATTGTTCAGTCTCCCTTTGAACGTGACAATCTCCAGCGGCGGCTCTCTGCATTCTGAGAGTTTAACGACCGCCAGGTCTTGAGTGATCGCCATATCCTCGCGGAATCTTTCCGCCATCGTATGCGCTGCTCTGATTGCAATATCGCAATCCTCGCTATCCATAAATGCCAAAACCTTTTCAATCTCTCCGCTGACATACATCCTGATCCCTCTCTCGTTGTTCGCGATACTCATCAAAACAATCGGGCTCGTCATCGACAAAATCCCGATCATCATATTCTGGACAGTGTGGATGGTGGCCGTCAACGCGGCCACATTCTCTGCACAATCTCACTCACAAACCTCCGCATATATCCCGCGATAGTCGGGCCAGGCATCGGCCTCGACGTTCGCGCAGTATTCCGCCTGCTGCCGCTCAGCTTCCGCCAGGTCACCGTCGCCAGCGAAACCAAACGCAGCGACCAGGGCGACAACCGCCAGGGCGACCCAATGCTCTCCGATATTCATCATTTTATTCTCTCCCTTTGGTCGGGGCCGCTTACGCGGCGCCCTTGTTGATGATTTGAAGAAAACCGGCTCGGTCTACGATATGAAAACCCTCATCGTTTTCGATGATGTCGCCGACGGATGTCGACCGCTGCTTGCCATCGCCCCAGCCGCTAACCAGGTTTTGACTCGCACCATACGCCGCGTCCAGGTCGTTGGTGTTCAGCTCTCCAGCCTTGAAGTATTCACCGCTCTGAAACTTGACGATGATCTCCTCCATGCTCAAACCGATGCCCTCATAACCGAACCATGATGAATCGCTAAAAATTTCTTTGCTTGCGTGGTAGATAGTAATCATTTCGTTTTCTCCCTTTGCGGCCAGGACCACCCCGGCCATGTGGTTAAATCTACTCCCCTCCCCTCCCCATGTAAAGTTTTTTTACACTGTTAATTCATACAGTAGTTTCAGACCGGCCCGATGGCCTTATCGACGCGCACCCAGGTCTCGAGTCTGCGGTCGCTGCCGACCCGCATATCCCAGGCGACGCAGCTCGGATACCGCGCGACGACGGCCTCCAATCTTTCAGCCAGGCGCCGCCGCTCTCCGCCGTAATGCAAGTACATGAACCGGATTTCGGTATAGCTCACCGACCGCCCGACCGCTTCGTCGAGCGCTTTGATGACGGCGATTGTATTAACGTCGAGTGCCATCGCGCCGGGGTTCTAGGCACTACTTGCAGGACTAGGATTTGTTGACTCCCCTAGCGCCCCCCAAGGGCGCAGGGGATCAATAAAGCCCCTGCTTAGTGTGCCTTGAAAAATGATGATGACGACGACTCTTTTTATATAGGGGGGGGTTGTCGTCATCATCATTGTTTTTTGCCAATTACGGTGAACCCGGTGATGTTGCCGCGCGAGCTGATCACGTCAGCGGTGTCATACTTCTCGCGAATGAAATCGTAGATTTCCTGTCGCTTGTTGTTGAACTTCGCATCGAATCCGATGGGGTTCAGCTCCGACGGCGCGCGCAGCGTCCGGTGAGTGTGAACATATCCCCCGATATTTTTATCAATCAGGTCAGCGACTTCCTCGCGAATGTTCTGGTTCTTTATCTCTTCCGCCAGGCGCTCGGCCAGCTCGGCTGCCTCGGTATCGTGCGGCCTCCAATCCAGGATAGAAATATCAGCGCTGCCATTCTCGAACTCGACCGGGACGCGGTGCATGGTGCCAGCCCAGACCGGCGGCTCTTCAACCAGGCGCCAGCGATCCTTTTCCCAGCTCGCAATCGTCAGGTTTTGCTTTTTGTCATACATGACATTGATCGAGTAATCGATGTTACCGATCAGCGCGGACGCGCCCCTGGCGGATTTTCCTTCCGACACCTTGCTGGTGTGATGCACGATGATGATGGTGCAGATCGGCGGCAGCAGCGGGAGTATCTTGCTCTCGAGCGCAGCGATCAGCTTCGACGCCTCCCGGTTGTCATTCTCATCGAATGAGAAAGCCGTCGCCAGCGTGTCGAATATGAGCGTCGTCGGCGGATGCTCCATCGATGCAATCCACGCCTGGAGCAGATCAATATCGCGGATATCGAGCGACAGATTCGGCAGCGAGTAGAATTTAAACTCCAGCTCGCCAGGGACCGCGCTGATATACGCCTTCATTCGCGCCTGGATATGTCCCAGGCTCTCGCTGAACATCAGCACATGACCGGGCTTGATCTCTCGGCCCAGCCACTCGGTCTTACCGTGCAGCAGCACCGAGATCAGATCGCAGATGATATGCGACTTCCCGCTATTGCTCGGCCCGTAGACCATGCCAATCGATCTTGCTGGGATCAGTTTATCGAGCAGCCATTCCGGCTGCTTTATCTTCATGTCCCACGGTTCGTTCGGATTGAATTGCCCGAGCTTGCTCGCGGCCATTCGATCCCAGAAAAATTCATCCTTTTGATAGTCCACTATTTCCCCCTAACTTGTCCCGTAACGCGCGCAGCCGCGCGCCTCTCCCCTCATCCACTTTTGTTATTAACAGCGCGACCGCCTGGCGGTCACTCTGGCTTATTGTCTCGCCGCGTAGCGCGGCGCCTTGCATGACCAGGATTATGTGGTCAGCCAGCTCGAGATCGGCTCGCCGATGCGTTGGGGCGACGTAATCGTCGCGGTCGACTATCCCCCGGCTCTCCAGCTCTCTCGCGAGATCGCTGTATGAGCAGCCGTGACGACAGTGAACCAGAAAGTCGGCGGATCGACCCGCTTTAACGTGGAATCGGTCCGTTCCGCCGCAGATCGGGCACGGCCCCTTATATTCGGAACCGACCCGCCTTAACCCCAGAGCATCAGCGACCCGAGACGGGTCGCCATTCATCAGAAGGGGATATCCTCGTCAGATACCGCTGTAGGCGCCGGAGAGGCCGCTGGTGGCGTTCTAAACTCGGGGGCTACCCCTGACCCTTGCTTGGGTTCAAACGCCTTGACGGCCCAATCACCGTCCCTGTCGCGGCCAACGAGAATCCGCAGCTCGTGCATTTGCAGCTCGCCGGGGTTTTTCTCGTCCTGGATCGAATTGATCCCGACGGCGTTCATCATGTTCGCCAGGATGCGGTAAGCAATCTCGCGCACGTTTTCCTTCGGATGGCAGACATTGAGATTTTCCCAGAGCTTTTTGCCGTTGTATTCGGTCAAGCTGAACCGAACCGAGACGTACTGATTCCCGGCTCCGCTGGTTTTCTGGACGACCTCATCGATGACCGCCGGGGTCCAGCCCTCTTTAAGCTCGATCCCGCTGCCTTCTCCTGCCCAATCGCTTGCATTAAATGCCATTTTTTACGCTCCCCCCTTTCGGGTAGTAAGTCCAAAAATCAGGGCTCATCGGATCGAGCCCCAGGTGAAACAGCCGCTTGAAGTCAGCGACCGACGCAGCGATTGTGAATTCGCCGCGTGTCTTGACGATCCGCGCGATACAAAAAACCGGCGGATGATGATCCCATAGCAGGACCAGGGTCTCCCCCAGCTCTGCCTCGGTAGGTGGATTGTCCGCCCAGGGGCGATATACCTGTTCGCTCATTTCTTGAGCGCACCCGCGAATTCGGCCCAATCGAGCGCCATCTCTGGCGGCAGCCCGTAGCGGTTTTTCGCGACCCAGGCCGGGCGCTCTTCGGTGTACATGACGCGATCCCCTTGGCCGGTGCCGCGCGTCCTTGTGCGACCCCGATCCTCAGTTTTGATCGTCGAATAGCGCTGGTTTGCGAATAAGATCGCGTCCGAATGCTCGGATACCAGGTCGCAGGCTTTCGCCTGGAGTTTGATCACATAGCGGTCGAATGCCTCGGCGTCGGGCGCCTCGAATCGCTTGATCGCTGAATGCCCGATCATCACGCAGGCCATTTTCTTCGCGTCGCGCAGATAGTTGGCGCGATCCAGGAATTCCCGCCAGTAGCGCAGCGCCTCGACGTATCCGCGACCATAGCCCGGCTGCTCGATGCTCTGCCATTTGTTCTGCTCGCAAGTGTGCGCCCAGATCAGCGGCTCGAGCCAATCCAGAGAATCGATCACCAGGGTCCGATAGTCGTGATTTTCGTTGATCAGCTCATCGAGCGCTGCGCGCACCTCGGCGTAGTTTTTCGGCCTGGGGAATGCGTCGACTTCTATCCGCCCGAGCCCATCCTCGATGGGCAGAAAGATCGGGTTTTTCGCGCTGGCTGCGAACGTCGTTTTCCCGACGCCTGCGGGTCCATAAATCAAAACCCTGGGCGGTTGAATGGCGCCCCCCTTTGTTATCTCGGAAAGTTTCATTGGATCGTACCCCCCTTTTCATTTTTGACGCGAACCGCCTCCGTTTTCTGATCTCCGGCTTTTTGCATCACCTCAAACCGATCCGCAAAATAGGTCTCGATTTCCAGCATGAGGCCGAATTCCTGCTCTTCTGATGATTCCGCCAAACTTTTTATGGTCGCCGGATTCTTGCCGCCATATTGCTCAATGCAAAACATCATCGTATCCCGTAGCCGTTTAGCTAATTTCTCCTTGAGCCTGTCAATGTCTCGATCAGACATCGAAATGTAGCCTGGCGTGATGGCCGCAGACTCGACTCGCTTCGCCAAACCTTCGGCTATTTTTTTAAATTGATCGCTTTCTTTCACAATATCTTCTCCGTTATCAGTCCACAAAAAAGCTCGAGCGATACTTCCGCCGAGCGTCTAAAATCCTCGAGCCGATATAGGTCGGTCGGGTAGGGAACCAGCACCCGCCAGGGCTGCCGGTCAGCCCGGAAGCAAACCGCCGGAACCTTCCGCACCTTCAGCGCTTGCTTTACCGCTTGTTCCCAAAATTCTTTTTTGTCCGCGTTTGTGATCTCGCGGTATCGCTTGCATTCAATCGCCCAATGATCGAGCCCGATCAGATCGTGACCGCCGCCGAATGCCTGCGAGAGATTCCGCTCGAGGCGGATGCCGGTCCACTGCTCGATCTCGAGGATCAGCTCTCGCTCGCCAGCGGCGCCTTTGTTGCGGCTTCTACTTCCCATTAAATGCTCTCAGCTCCGATTGCGGTACAAAGAATGCCGGGCGACCCTTCCCGGTCGGATCGCGCCACCAGCGCTCTCGCTTGCCTTCCTCGCCATAACACCACCCGGCGATTCGATATTCGCCGTCTGATCCCGTCACCAGGTAAAACCGTCGCTTGTTTGCGTCGTCCGGGTGGATGATCAAATGTCCGTTTTCGTATTTAGTCGCGCGAACATCAAAATCCGCCACGTCTGGATGGTGCCGCTCATCGAGCGGACCCGCTCCCCGCCAATACTGTCCCAGGGCTTTCGCGAGCGCTGACTCAGCCAGGGCGCCCTCGATATCGTTTTCCCATCGAGGCGCGTTGTCCGGCAGCCCATGCTGGTTTTTATCGAGCTTTCCGCTGATGCCGCGCATCCGGCGGATCACGCCCGCCGTCGCTGCCAGGAAAATTTCGTCACTCGTCAGCGACACTCGCATCACGCTCCGCCTTTTGCTGTTTCATCTTTATCCATCGATTGCGCTTCGTTTGCTTGTGCCAGCTCTGCCCGAATGCGACCAGAAAGCCGATCAATAACGAACCCCATAGCGGCGCAGTTACCCACCACCACGACCAGGTGATGATCTCCGCCAAGCGCAGGCCGACGAACAACAGGAAAAAGTTGTCGACCAGGTGCCCGAAGCGATTAGTCTGATCGGCCAATGATCACCTCCGCCTGGATGCGCCGCGCCTCGGGAATGTCGCCCTTCCGCCGCCAGTGATAAATGGTTTGCCTGGTAACGCCCAGGGCTCGAGCGGTCTGCGATACTCCGCCGAATGTTGCGATGATCTCTTCCAGGGTCATGTCGTCCCCCTTAGTAATTGACAGGCCGAGCGTAATGCCTATTATGGGCGAGTGTCAAATTTTTAAACAGGGGGCCACATGGTCGGCAAATTATCAGACGACACCAAAATGTCGGGATCGCGCATCCCGGTTCTTTATTGCTGGCGACATGGGATTCCGCATCCCTGGTCCACGCCGAACGATGAGCTGCGGAAATCTATCGAGGCGCAGTCGGGTCCGCTGCCGGATTACGATATCGGGGAGCCAGGCATCGTTGGCAATCTGCTCGAGCCGGTGTTGATCCGCGATTGCTGCGCGCATTTGCACATCCCGCAGGCGGAGCTTTCGCCGCCGGTCATTAAGCTCGACGATTTTCAGGTGAGCTGCGACGGCATTGTGGAGATCGATGAACCCGTCCGCGTCCAGGACAATGGTATCGTCAAGATTCACGGCAGCGATGAAATCACGCTCCAGGGGCGCATCCCTATCGAGTGCAAGGTCACGACCGCACCGCCGAGCGATGATATTCCGCTATATCGCGGCCCGATCCAGCTCCAGGCGCAGATGATGGCGACCGGTGCGAGCGCCGGGATCATTGTCACGCTGCATCGGGGCATTGAGCGCCGGATCACGGTCATCCCTGCCGACCCGGACATCCAGGCCGAGATCACCGAGATTTGTGCCGACTTCCGGCGCCGGGTTGCTGCCGAAGATTGGTTTGCGCCGGTCAACATCGACGACGCCGCGATCCCGCCAGCAGAAAAGAGCGAAACCCCAGTCGAGCTGAACGGCCTCGAGAATGATGTCTATCATCTGGAGCTGCTGCGCGATCACCGCCGCCAGCTCGAGGATGAAATTGCCGAGCTGGAGCTGAAAGTGATGACCGCGATGGGCGACGCCACGCTCGGGCAGGCCGGGAAATATGGAGTCGAATGGCCGGTGCGGCATTACAAAGCGCAGCCGGAGCGCGTAGTCGCTGCGAAAGAGGCGCGCACGATCCGTTTGAAAACCTTGAAAATTAAGAGTAATCTCTAAACTGACCGTTTACCCTTTGGCGGTCAGACTCCTAAAAGTCCTATGCCCGGTGCCGCAACCACCGGGCTTTTTTATTCCTCTTCATCATCCTCGATCAGCTCGAATTCCCACTCTTCCGCGCCATTAAGCTCCTCGAGTATTTCCTCGGTGGACATATCAATCGATAAGCCATCGGGAAAGAGCTGCGTGTAAATCATTGAGCAGCCAGGACGACCGCGCTCGGGCAGCAGCATCAGAACTTCCCCAGCCCGGATATATAGATCACCCTGCTCCGTTTTTAACTTAATCATCCCAGCGATTGCCTTTTATCGAGTTTTCCCGAGCCGTCAGAATTTGCATATTCCAGGGGACGTGAAGGCCGCAAACCATCTCGCCGCGCAGCGGAACAATGTGATCGACTGAGTGCGTGATTCCGGTCTCAGCAGTGACCGCGCGCGCCTGGCAGTAAATGGCCTCGATATCCGCCTGGACCAGATTATTGTCGCGCAGGATATTCGCCTGCTCAATGTAAAGCCGTCGCCTTTCTTTTGAGCGTCGGTGCGTCGCCTTGTATTTCGGGCGTACATATCGGGCAGCGTAAAGATAGAACGAATTTTTGTGGTAATGCTCTCGCCAGTAATCGTTCCGGGAGCCGCGCCTGCGGTCATAATCCCGCCAATACGCGCGCAGCTCCTCGCGATCCGCTGGGCTCATGCCGGTGCGCTTGAGCGCGTCGCAAGTCGAGCAGCATTTGTTTGAAGTGTAGCGAGGCGCCAGGTGGCCGAATTTGCACGGCTTCCCGGTGAAATAATACGCGGCCCTGGATTTCCGGGCCTGTTTCGCTGACCCGATCAGATTTTAAACGGGCGGTTTATCCTCCCTCATAGCGTCCGAGAGTCTTTTCGCCCTTGCCCCCACTTGCTCGGCCCATTCAGACCGCAACATTTCGTCCGCTGCCTCGGCGAATCTTTCATCGCGTATGTACCCGATGGTTCGCTTGAAGTTGAGAAAGCCGAACGTCCCCAGATTGAAAGCCATATTCAGCACGACCATTTGCCTGGTCTCGCTGAGATCGCGCCACTCGGGAAACAGCTCATCCAGCTCGCGCATGAGGCGCACAATGTCGCCCTCGAGCATGAATTGCGCCTCGGCTTTGGTGATCCCGGTATCTTCCAGGTTTCGACCGACGCCGATTGTGAGCTTCCCGCTGGTGCAATAGTAGGGCTTGAGCTTGCAGCCTTCATCAAGCTCGAGCCATTTCGTTAATACTTTGAAGTCGACGCCTGCCGTCATTTCTGAGCGTTCCCGAATTTTTGGAGCGCGCCTTTCGCCAGGTCGCCCATGTAGGGCGCCGCGAAATAAAAGCCCAGGATCAGCATGACCGCCGGAGTCATTGTCTCGATCCGACCGTCCAGAATCTCAGTGCTTTGCGCCAGCTTGTCCGCTGCGATATCGCCGACCCATATCGAAACCAGGGAGCTTGCCGTCGCAGCCATAAACATAAAGAGCCAGGTGCCAGTGATCGAGAAAGCGATCACGCGCCGTGCGAGCCTGGAGCCGCTGGTCGATTCCAGCCATTTGATTGTCATCTGGCGAGCGTCGGATTCGGCCCTCATCAGCGCCTCACCCTGCTCCTGCTTGGTATAGAAAGATTTATCGATCAGCCCGAATGTCTGATCAATGATTGAGCTGGCAGCGCCATCGCCCCCGAATAACTTACCCAGCCAGGACATCAGCTTTCCTCTGGTGGATCGTCCTTTTTCTTCACTAGCGCCTGGACCGTATCGGTTTCGTATATCCTGATGCCGGTCCAGATGATCGTGAATAAAGCCGCCACGGGGGGCAAGATGGAGCCCAGAGACCCGAGCATTGTGCCGACGCTAAGTACATCAACCACCTGTTTCGTCGATTCGTCGACCATGTTCCCAAGCCCCCCAAAATTTCGCTAATTGTACCAGCTCGAACGTCAAATCACAGTAGCGCGGAAAAGCCAATGGCGATCCCGACCAGGAAGAAGATCGGGACCACCATGATCCACGCCGCAGCGACGAACAAAGTGCCGATTCGATCAGTCAACGCAAGCTCTCAGATATAGCTGATCGTCGAATGTGAAACCGTTGGCGTATAGGTGGGGCGCGTATGCCTCGCACCATTCATCAGAACCCGGCTCCATACCCTCGTGAGCTTCCGGCTCATAATCGACTTTCTCGCTCGGTGTGGTGTGCGTGAAATATTCGTTCCCGTTCTTATAGCTCTTTTTGCGGTACATTTTTTTCGCCGTCTCGACATACACATTTTCATTCGGCTGCACGGTGTAGGTCGTGCCATCCTCGTAATAAATGACCGTCTGCGCTGACGCGCCGGATACAAATACCGCCAGGATTGCTGCGATTGCTTTCATTTACCTTGCTCCTTTTACTAGTGAAAAGACCGTCCAAATGACGCCCCCGGATACCATAAGCCCAATAATGATTGCAGCGATGTCGATCATCAAGCGCTGTTTGCGCCGCTGCTTGTAGATCGTCGCCTCGCGCCTGGCGCGTATCTCCCGCCGCATCGCCATCATTTCTTTGTAGGTTTCATCGCCGTATGCCCAGATGATCAGCTCCCGGACCTGTTTCTCCATTTCCTCGGTTTTCTTTTTGGCGATGATGGCGTTGAGCGCCTGCTGCTCTACTGATTCGCCATCGAATAGCTTTTTGAAGATCGGCGGGTTTTCGGCTTCCTTCTCGGCTTCCTTTATGTCCGCGACCAGGCCGTACCAGTGCCCGAGCTTTTTTGCGACGTGTTCAATTTCCGCGCCCCTGCTGACAAGAACCTCGAGCCCCTTGAATGCGCTCGAGGCTATTGCGACCAGGGAAAGCGGATCCATTCATATCACTCGGGTTTAGTGGGCCAGGTGATCGTGCTGGGGAATCCTTCCTGCTGCGGAACATCGCGAAGTGCCTGGCGGTATGCCGTCATTTCGTCCGACATGGTGACATCGGAGAGACCATAGTGATCGGTTTCCTTGAGCAGATCGTCGCGCTTTGCCCGTTCATCAGCAGACAGCTTTGCAGTATTTTCCGCGTCATACGCCGCCTGCTGATCCGCCACCGAATGAGTGACGCCATCGTCGTCGGTGTATTCGGTAAACATTTCGCGCTCGGTCCAGGCGTAGACCCAATTCCCATTCGCGTCCTGCTCGACGCCATCGCGGGCGATGGTTTTATACGGCCCGCTAGCATCGGGCTGAAGAGACGGCAATACGGGATCAATTCCTAGCGCCTCATGCACATTTTCGCCCCATATCTTCGGCAATGAGACATTTGGATGCATCTTTCGGATTTCGCCTTGAGTTTTAACGTCACCCGTTGACCTAATGCGATATACGCTCATTTTTTCACCTACTAAAATTCAAATCATTCGCTTGAAAAACCTGACCTGTCAAAGTCCCTAGATCAGTCACCGTAACGGTTGGCGACGTTGTAATATCAACCTTGTAAATTCTGTCGCCGCCATCGTATGAACCAGCCAAAACATATCTAATATTGGAATTTACATTGTTTGAGTCTGATACTGCGTGTTCCACTCTAAGAGCCGCAGGGCAATTTGGAAGCGTTGCTCCGGCGCTGGTTCCTCCGGTTGACTCATTGAATAAGCTAACACCTTGGTGAACTGCCAGTAGCCCATCAACATTACAATCGCAACCTGTAGAGCCACCCGTGGCGCTGCTTACAAAACCGCTTGTTGCGCCGTAAGCAAAAATCCTTGTTCGTATATTGACAGTATTTATCAACCAACCCGAGCCCTGACTAAAACAAGTATGCTGAGACGCATCACCGTTCCATGTAATTGTCGTCCCAACCGTTCCCGTTGATGTTGAGTAAGGTCCATACACTACCCCAACGTTATACGCACCCCTGCAAATATATGCGCCATCTCTACTGAAATTTATACTTCTAAAATTGCCTCCGGGCGACCAAGTGCTTTTAAGTGTTACGCTTGATCCGTCAAACTCATAGATATAAGCGTTGTCCGTATAAAAAACAAATTGATGTTTTCCCACATCATTAAGCGCCGCACGGTTGGTTTTTATCTGGCATCCGCTTGCTGCCGTAACCGCCGATGTTGTTGCAATCAACGATCCAATGGTTCCAGTCAACGCATCAAAATTTCTTATTTCTACGGCTGTATAAGTGCTATTAACGCAAAACACATATTTTGAATCAGTTGAAAACGCTATTCCTCGAAATGATGTGTTTGGAGTAGAGATTGCAGTAATCGCATCTGTACTTTCGTTTATACTGTAAAGATAAGTCCCAGAATTTCTATCTGTATAAGAAACATATAATGGCTCAACTAATTCAGCACCAGCCGCCGCCTGTTGTAAAAACCTACCTACACTCATCCTAGTGCTTGCCCCGCTGTAAACCCGTACCAAGTTGTTCCACCGTCGTATGTGTAGAACACGAATTGATCCACAGCAGACGCTGTAGCTGTCAGGGTAGGCGCTGTAGCACTAGGCCAATCAACAGACGTAGGCCACGTTACAGTGTACCCAGAGGCTCCAGAGTCTTGGACAACCTTGAGTGACATTGCGTAGGCTGTGCTGTCCGTGGCTGTCCCTGCCGCTGGCGGGTTGCTAAAAACCACGGTGGTATTGTTGTCTAGGACAGTTTCAAAAACGTTAGCGGCTTCGCAGTCAAAGGTTGTGCTGTAGGATGGAACTCTTGTGTAATACTCAAGTATTTGATCGCTCGCTTCGCCAACAACAAACATTTTAGTACCGTCGTTATTAAATTTTACTGCAACAGGAGAAGCGTCTTGAGCAAATACAGAAAGATTTTGAACATAAGATGCAGTATTAATTTCAAAACCAGTAGTTAAAGCATACTCAATAATATCATCACCAGTATTACCGACGACGTACATTTTAGTCCCATCGTCATTAAAGGTTACATCATGTGGAGACGTATCTTGAGCCCCTACAGAAAAGTTGCGAATATAAGATGCAGTGCTTACATCAAAACCAGTAGATAAATTATATTGCCATACAGCGTCGGAAGTAACGTCGATGGTGTACATTCTGGTTCCGTCAGGACTAAAGCCTTGGCCAATCATTGTTGACGATTGAGATGTTAAAGAAAAATTCTGAGAATAAGATGCTGTGCTTATATCAAAGCCAGTGCTTAAATCATATTCAAAGACCGCATCATTGGTACCGCCCAAAATAAACATCTTGGTTCCATCGGTATTAAAATCTAGTCCGTATGGCGCAGTGTCTTGAGACGTAACAGAAAAAGATTGAGAATAAGAAGCCGTAGAAATATCAAATGCAGTGCTTAAATCATATTCATATACACTGTCGTTGGTACTACCGACCACAAACATTTTTGTTCCGTCGCTGTTGAATGCTACATCAAGCGGAATATTGTCTTGAGAGCTTACTGAAAAATTCTGAATATAAGATGCGCTACCTAATTGGTAGCCGGTGTAAGACGAAGCACTAGAAACCTGCTTAAAAGTCTCGTTGTAACTATCAACCAGCAATTCGCCTGTGATGTCTACGTCACCTGTGTAGTTAGCTCCGACCTTGGAATCGAGCTGAGTTTGTATCGAAGAAGTAACGCCGGATACATATCCCAATTCCGTCGGTGTTACTCCGCCCACATTATTCCCATTCAAATCCAGATTACCGCCGAGCTGCGGCGTGGTGTCATCCACCAGCTCGAAAGTGAGCGATGTGATCGTCACCCATGCCGATCCATCGTAGATTTTGACGGCCCCGGCTGGAGTGTTGAAATACCAATCGCCAGCGGTCAGCGCGTCGCCATTTAGGTCGACCGTCGGGTCGCTCGACTGCGCGCCCAGGTAAAGCCCCTCGATTGCGTCGAGTGATGCCTGGGCAGCCGTAGCAGATGCCGCCGCTGCGGTTGCGCTGCTCGCGGCAGCGGTCGCGCTAGATGCTGCATTCGTTTCGCTGGTCGCCGCATTTGTTGCGCTGGTGGCAGCCGCCGAGACCTGAGTGCCTGCCTCAGTAACAAAATCCTCGAGCGCATCGGGGAATCCTTCGACGTAATTCAAGCCCTCGAAATTCGCCAGCGTATAGGTGACGCCGTTTAAAGTAACAGGGAAAGCCATTAGATTATTTCCTCGATTGTCATGGTGCGACTATATCGCGACAGCGTTGTGTTTTCGATGGCACCGATCTCCGCGACCCGCCCATAAATGTTTTGCGTCAGCCAGGTCGACGAATCGCTCGGCTGCGGAATGACCAGGACATCTTTCGATACGCCTTTCACCCGGTCGATGGCGTTGAATACGTTTTGGAATATCTCGCTCTCGGGCAGATGAATCAGATCGAACGTGATCCGCCGATATTTGCGGACCTCATCGACAAACACCTGGCCGCCGCGTGATTTCGTCACCCTGGAATCATCGACGAATTCGATCTCGACGCCGTTCGCGTAGTTGATCGTCGGCTGATATGCCGGTCCTGCTATCAGGCGCCCGGCCTCGACATAGCCATCGGAATTAGTCGAATCGCTAATATCCAGGCGCAAATATCTCGCGATCTGCGGTGATGCCAGCAGATTGAACGTACTGGCATTGTAGAGACTAATCAATTCAGCCGTCGGCAATCCGCCCCAGGTGAAAACGCCCCAGGGCGATCCGCCGAATCCTTCGATGGGCGCCCAGGCGCTAATCTCGCCCGAGTCATAGATAAACGTCGAAAAGTTGTCATTCGATAAGCGCCAGCGCACGGTCGCCGATGTCGTCAGGTTGTGAGCGATCAGCGCGAAAAAATCCATGATCTTCTGCGAACCGAAGTCGAGATCGATCTGGGCGCTGGTCGCGCTACTGGTGCGCCATACTTTCACGATCTGCAAGTCCTGGAGATTTGTGACCGGCAGCGATGCCGCAGCCGAATCCGCCGTAATGCTCGAGGCCGTGTCGACGTAGTTATTCGCGGAAATGATAATGTTTTCAGCCATTTAGCCCCACAGCTCCAATTCGACTTCGTTCGATGCCGCATCCTCGGTGATCGTGATAACGCGGAATTTCTTGCCGCTGGTCAGATTATACCGATCAAACGCGATCTGCACGATGTCATTCAGCTTTAGCGTGTAGGGCTGCGTCTTGACCCTGATCGTGTAAAAGTCTCGCTGCGAGCCGTACAAGGCCAGCAGGCGGGTCGCCTCAGTGCTGGCAGCGCTGGACGCCGAGAATAACGCCGGGACGACCAGCTCCTCGGAATTCGGGTAAATCGTGCGAATGCTCGCGGTGTTGTCTGACTCGAAGAGCATTTCCCGGACCAGGTAATCCCGCTGCGCGGTCGTGACCGATGCCCCGAAATCGCTCTCGCTCATCACTCGATAGTTTTTGTCATACCCGACGCGAACCCGGTGGTTCGGGGTTGCCGACGATTGGCGCTGCACCTCGATGATATTGGTCAGATCGAACTCGGCATCAGCCGTCCCGGTCGCCAGCTCCACGCGCGCCATTTGGAATTTGCCGTCCCGGTTGAATCCATAAAACGCGCCGACGGTGTTGGCTATCTGATCCAGCACCTCGAGGATCGTTGTCGAATCTTTGACATATATCCCGATTGTCGAATTGTTGGCAGTGTTCATCGCCGTCAGGGATGCCGTATCCAGGTCGCCAGGATCAGCCAGGCCGCCGTAAGTCGTGACGATCTCTCTGGCAATGTCCGCCGCGCTGGTTAAGTAAGTGCTGCCGCTGTCGACATATCCCTGGATGTCCGCCGTGATGATCCCGGTCGGAGCTGCGACCAGTGTGATTTTCCCGTTCGTCAGGTCGACCGTGTAGTCGGTCGTCAGCGTTAGCGCGACACCGCCCTCATAAACAGCCGAGACGGCGTTGATTTCTCCGTCGTTCACCTGGTAAACCCGATTCGTCGAATCGATCAGAACCGGCTCGATATTCCTGACCTCGCCAAAACATAGCGGGATCGGCGTTCCCAGGACATTCGCCGAGAGCGCGACATCGGTATAAACATTCGGCGGGAATTCGATGGCGAAATCTTCCTGGTTGTCCCGCAGAACGACCTCGACGGTTTCGTCATCGAACTCGATGGTTTTCGATTCGCCTTTGAATATGGTGAAGAAATTGGAAATCCCGGCCCCGAACTCGCCGACCCGCACCTCGACTGATCGACTATCCCAGGCGTACCCGGCGAAGTCGTCCAGCTCGCCGTCGCCGTTAGATAGGATCAGGTTGCCATAACCTGGGCGCGAGAATCCGCCGACCCTGCCGCTGCTGAACATAGTGCGCGAAAACGTGATCGGCTCGACCAGGCGCGGGTCGAAATACTGATTCGCCGGAGTATCGCCGGGTTCAGTGACGAAACCGCTGTCGGAATAGTAGAGCGTCAGCTCGGTCGCGCCGCTGACATCATAGGGCTTCAGAATAGCGATATATGAGAGCTGGACGTTTCTCTTTGCGACCAGCTCCGCGAGCGTAGTTGCGACCGCCATTATCGGACCCCAGCGGGTCGTCGACCACTCAGCTCTCTCGATAGTTGTCGCCGCAGCATGACGATCTCGTCTTTCATATCATTGATGGACTGCTGCAAATCGACGCTATTACCCTTGATTGGTGAGACCGTGCCGCCTCGGTTTGGGATAAACAGCTCCGGGCCATCCTCGCCGACCATCGATGCCTGGCCGCGCTCAAGCGGCCCGCCGAACTGGCGGCCCTGCAAGTAAAGGCTGCCGCCGACCACGCCATCGGCGCGATTGAATAGCTTTTTGACATGATCGTCGAAACTAAAATTTAAGATCATGCTTTGAAGATTGCTGATCATCCTGATCAGCTCATCGATCATTGATTGCTGGAATGGGCCAGAAAATTCATCGCTCACATTAGGGAATGTGCCACCCTTGAATATGGCCTCTCGGATGCGGTCGAAGATATTGCCTTCCGTATTGATCACGTCGCCCTTTTCAGCGATTTCGACCAGCTTGTCGAAAACACCTTCGAGAATCTTGTCGATGATCTCGGTCACATAGTCGACCGTGAATGTAGGCTTGCCGCCGAACATTTCATCGGTGACCGCATTGATCGCATCCACGACCCCGGTTTTGATCGCGGTCTGGAATGTTTCCATTGTCGTCAAAATTGTATTCACGACGTTCGCGATACCCTGGGCGAGACCTTCAGTACCCGAAACATCGCCGGGTCCGAAATAGGTTCGGAAAAGCTCGAACCAGTCAAAATTATCGATTGAGCCGTAAGTGCCGCCAAACAATCCGCCGAGTGCGAACTTGGGCAGCCGCCCGGAATTCAGCGCATCGAAGAACCTGGCGCCGAACTTATTTACCGAGCTGGCGCGAATCACATATTCGCCATCGGAGAGCATTGCAGGAACCCGGTCAGCCGTCGGGCCGCCTGGGCCGCTTACCTGTCCACCCGTTGCAAAACCTTCCACCATGCCGCCATCACGCAGCCCTGGGATCAGGTTTTTCAGAAAGCTAATCCCGACCGATGCAATGGCAGCCGCCGCGATCTGCTCGAGTGTTCTGACCACTGCATCTTTGAACGATGAAAAGCTCGAGAGAGCGCCAGAGAAGAATCCGCCGAGCGCGGATGTAAGATTGCCCAGGGCCGCACCGAAGCCGCCCAGTGCTGAACCAGAACCCGTGAATAAGCGCTTCACCGCTTCCTCGAAGTTGGTCACGGGCTGAGTGCCGAAACAGTTTGCAATTGCCGACTTGACGCCGCCAGCTCCGATTAAATCTTTGACAAGCGAATCCAGGGCGCCGGTCCCGCCGGTCACCTGATCGAGCTTGTCGAAGAACTCCTCCACTGGAGAGCCATCGAATGCATCGCGAACGGAACGCTCGAACTCGGTCAAATCGACCTGGTTCAGCTCCTTGATTTCCGCGTTTACTTTCTCAGTCGCGATCTGATATTCGCGAGCGCTAATTGCGCCTTTCTTATAAAGCGCGCCTAGATCATCGAGCTTGTCATTCAGGTCTTTTATTTCATTTTCGGTTTTCTTTACTTCGTCCAGCACCTCGCGCTGCGATGCGGTAAGCCCGTCCGCTGCCTTAGTTGCCTCGACCAATTCACCGCCCAGCTCTTCCAGGCGGCGATTCAAAACAGCCAGCTCGTCGTTGAAATCGCCCTCGGCTTTGGAGAGAGCTTCTATTGACGCCTTTACCTTGTCAATTTCCTGTCGAACTGCGCGCGCCTCGAACGTCACGCCGGTCAGCTCTTCGATGCTATTCAGCAGCGCGTCATTAAAATCCTCGGTCGTCGCCTCGGTGTTGTTCACCGTTTTCTCGAAGTCGGCGATTTCCTTCTGGAAATCCTCAATATCATCGGCGCCCGTCCGCGCAGCTTCGCGCAAATCCTCGAGCGCTTCGCGGAATGCGTCAGTCCTGGCAGCGGCCCGGATTTCTTCGGTCGCCACATAATCGACCGTATCGCCGAAACCCTCGAGCGGCGGATCGGTTTTCTTGACCGTATCCTTTAGATTGTCGACGGCTTCCTCGAAGTTGTCGGTTTCTTTGGTCGCCTTTTTGGTCGTGTCGGTATTATCTTCGACCTGATCCTCGGAATCGCCCAGGATGCCTTTGAAGAACTTGACCGCTTTGCTGACCTTATCCGTTATCCCCAGGTAATCGTCGAGCGCCTCGACTGAATCCATTATCTCGCTGCGGAAGTTGTAGATCACCGCACCGAGCGCGCCGATTCCTGCAATGAGCAGGCTGATCGGTCCACCTAGCGCCGCCAGGATCGCAGCCATTCCTCCCAGGGCTTTCACCAGGGCGAGAATCGCCGTCGTGAACTGGACGACCTTCATCACGACCAGGGCGCCGATCAGCAGCTTGAAGCCCCGCACAATCGTATCGAGATTGCTTAATAACCACTGAAAACCTTTCAGCAGCTTCCCGGTCAGCGGAACGGCCATCTCGGCCAGCTTGTCCGCGACATCCTCCATGATCGGAGCTGCCTCGCCGAGCCCGTCGATCATTGCGGCCTGAACTCTCCGCTGGAGTAGGAACACCGCATCATTGAAGTTTTCGACCGCCGGGGCTGATCGGCTGTTGATGCTGATCCCCAGCTCTCGCATCCTGGCTTCAGTCTCTTCAAGCGATTCGCGACCGCCCTCGAGCATATTCACCATCGCCGCGCCTTCGGAGTCGAATAGCTTGAACGCCAGGCGCAGCCGATCCGCCGGGCTTTCGACCTCGGAGAATGCGTCCGCCAGAACCTTCATGCGCTCGGAGAGCGGCAGCCGTTGCAGCGCGTCAGCGTTTATCCGCAGCTCCTCGAGCGCGGCCTTCGCCTCGCCGGTACCAATGGCTGCCTCCGCCGTGCGCCTGGTGAAGCGCTGGAGAGCCATGTTTGCGGTGTCGCTAGATATCCCGGCAAGCTCTGCCTGGGTTTGGAATTTGAAAAGCTCGTTCGCCGTGACGCCGAGCTTTTGTGATGTCTTACCGAGAGCATCAGCAGTTTGCAGCGCGCTTTTCGCCATTAAGCCAAAACCGGCGGCACCAGCAGCAGCACCCAGGGCGCCGACCATGCCGCCCAGGCTGCTTTTGATTTTGTCGACCGCTTTGCTGGCCTGGTTGAGATTGCCTTTCAGCGAGTTGATGGCTTTGGATGTCTGATCCTTGCCTTCAAATACGACCTTGACGGTTTGGTTTGCCACTCATCGCCTCGCTGCGCTGCTTCTGATATTCCTCATCTTGTATCGTGAAGAATAACGACCATTCGATAAACTCATCGACGGACATTTCGGCCTCGAGCTGGGATACGGTCATCCCCAGCTTTTCAGCCAGCACAAACCGGAATCGCCTGTCCGCCGACTCTCTTAGTTTTTTTCGAGCGCCTCGGCATCACCCGACATCACCTGATTGGCAATGCGCGCGACGACGTTGGCGTCGACATCATTCCGCAGCGCGTTCTTATCCTCAATCGTGAACAGCTTATCGCCATTCTCGTCGACCAGCTTCATGATCAGTAGCTCGGCCAGGGTATCAGCGGCGGATTGCTTTTCCGTTAAATACTGCAAGCGACCTTGGTCCTTTAGAGTAAAGGGCGACGAATAAGCCACCATCGGCCCATCCTCGTCGCCCCACTCCTCGATCTCGATTCGCTTTAACGGCTTTGCCTTGAAATGCTCAGTCGCTCGCTGGATGGCGCGCGACTTCGATTTCTCGGCGGCCATCAGCTTACCGTACCTTCAGTCAGCGCACCGTCGCCCTGGAGCGACAAAGAGGCTTCGACCAGACCGTCAAAAGAGCTATTGATCGTGCGCCCGGTCACGATAGCCGCGCCAGAAAGCAAGTGATCGCCAGTTGTGTCGCCTTCAACCTGGAAGTTGACAGTAACCTCGCTGCCGACAGTCAAGGCGCCCTGGCCGGTCGTGTCAGTATCGTCGAAAAAGATATCGACCGATCCGCTCCAGCTCTTCAGTGAAGTCTCGAACGTGCGATAAGTATCGCCCATGCTGGTCGACTCGATGGTGTCCATCGTCTCGTCTACGCTGAAAGATCGAATCTCCGCAATAGCGACAGAGCCGACCTTTACGGTTCCATTGTTGCCCGTAAGTGTTGCCATTTAGTTTGCCTCCTCGGCTTTCGGTGTTGCGGCTCGATCTTTCGATTTCGCCTTCGGTTTTGCCTTTGCTGACTCAGTAGTCCAGCCGTTCATTATGAGCCGACCCGCGTCAAGCTCATAAACCGTTATCGGGTCGCCGCCGCCTGGGGGCCACACCTGAATTCGTTTTGCCATGTCATGCTCTCCTTTATACGGCGGTATCGACCGCATTCTCGAGCGTGACATATTGAACCGTCACGCCGATTTTTCCGATGGCGACGGGTTGATCCCCTTCGCCTGAGAAATCCGCATCGAACGACACGACCCTGGTATCTTTTGCCAGGCCGCCCCGCGTGATATCCGCCGCGAGTGCTTCTTCTATTTCCTCGCTAATTGTATCCAGATCGTCATCGAAATTCGATACCCCCTTGACAAATGCGTCGACCGTAATCGTCAGCGTTCGCACCTGAGTGCGCGGTGGGTTGATCGTCTGGACCTCGACCTCTTCGGTGTCAGTGTAGATTGCCAGGCCGGGCAGCTTGTTTTCAGCCAGGGGATAAACCCGAGTCCGGTATACGTTGCTGCCGGTAGTCGCCAGCCCGGTCAGTGTCGTCACGATATTGTCGCGGATTTGCTTCCGAACGTGCGCCATTACTGTTTCTCGAGCTGGAGCATTGTGGTCCCGGTGCCGTCATCCATCACGACCCGGATAATGTAATTCGTTGAGTTTACCGTCAGCGCATCACCTTCGGCAGCCGCCGAAACGTCGCTGGTCTTGCAATGAAAAATCGGCGCGCTGCTCGCTACCGGGACAAACCCACCCGCCTCGATGGGCTCAAATTCATCATCAAAAATCCCGGTGATACTGGCAGCAGCTCCGCCGCTTGGCGTATAGGTGGCCGTCACGCCGAAATCGTCAGCGCTGAAAAATACAGCTCGCTCGATATCGGTTTCGACCGCCATTTACTTCGCCGCTTTCTTTCTGGTTGCCTTGGGCTTCGCAGCGCGATTGTCTGCGTCGATTTGATTCGCTTCAGTCCATGCGACCGCGCGACCTCGAGAAATGAGCCAATGGCCGTCTGCATCGCTTACATCGAGCGCGCTCCCGGCTTCCTGGTGTTCGCCCTTCCAGGCGATTGAGCTTACCAATTTAACCTTCATATTTACCTCGAAGAAAAGGCGCCCCGAAGGGCGCCACTTTGACTATCAAGTCGTGATGTCAAGAATCGCGGCAAACGATTCTGCGTGTCGGACTGCAACATCGATATCCTGGTACATAGCGATTCGAGTCGCGCCGGTAGCCGATCCAGTGTAGGGATCAACCAGCACATCGAGACCGCCGAACATACCGATCATCAAGTCGTTGAAGTTTCCGAAGATTACAGCCGAACAAACGCCGGAGCTGGTTCCCTTGGTCAAGTCCGAAGGAACAAGCGTCGAGCTTGCTACGTTGTAACCCAACAGAGTGTTGCTATCGTTGAGGATGAAATTGCCCTCGACGCCGCTCGCCTGGCGCGGAGTCTGACGCATAGCACCGACCACTTTCGGGTTAGTGAGATATGCCAGATTACCAGCCAGCGCGTTGTCGATTGCGACTTCCTTCTCAAGGTCTACCAGCTTGGCGTAAGTAACTGCGCCGCCGTTGGTGCCCATAGCAACAGAACCGATGCCGCTGGTCTGAGTGATGCCGGTCGGCTCATTAGAACCGCCGCCCTCGATTGCCACTTCGTCGATCTTGGCCGCGAACTGGCGGGTCAGATCGTCGCGGATAACCTGCTCGACGCTAGGATCAGACTGCATAGACAGCTTGCGAGAGATGTCTACATACTGAACCAGAGTCTTAGGTGACATCGTTACCTGACGGAACGTAGGCGCGCCCTCTGCACCAGGTGCAGTGTTCTCGGCAACAAAGCCGACAGACGTTTTCGCGTTCAGCGCGGGAATGGCGACATCGCCCTTCAGTCCTTGCATCATGCGAGCGCCCAGGCTTGAGATCACCAGGTTCGCGCGCAGCGCGTCGATGAACTCGCCGCCCAGATGGTCGGTAGGCTTCAAAAAGCCGCCAGCGGTGTTAGTGCCGACAGTCAGATCGCGCTTGAAGATGCTGGACGGAACGTAAAAGCCGCGAGGCTCTTTGCCGTAGCGCTTGGCAAGCTCTTCAGATA
>Ga0208428_1000344_pt1 | contig 22622 bp, 29 predicted proteins | sample DEB08_DNA_11_FD_184535 | JGI IMG/M metagenome (GOLD analysis project Ga0208428, IMG submission 184535) | Aqueous microbial communities from the Delaware River and Bay under freshwater to marine salinity gradient to study organic matter... | ecosystem: Environmental > Aquatic > Marine > Coastal ... | reverse complement strand
CCATATGCAATCATAAACTACACAGACAAACTTTCCTGTGTCCTCATCTGCCCATGCGTTCAGGTCAAACATCCTGTCACCTATCTTAACACCGAACCAATCCTCGTCACAACTGTCTGCCATAGCATCAAACACAACTGTGTCATAATAGGCAGTCAGATAGCCACGTTCGTAATCTGTCAATTGCAAGGTCATTCGCTTATCTCCACTTCCAAGCATTCGAGTTCGCTGTTAGCATCGGACACAATGTGCATCTCGTCAAGAGAAGATTCACACGCCTTCTCTACGGCGTCATCTGGGTCGGTTGCAACAACGTGAACCTCGTAATCCACAGTGTCACGCAAAACAACACGGTAAAGTTTCTCAGCCATCTGTTTCGACTCCCAATTCTTTAAGCAGGGAATTGACACGGGACTGAAGAACACTGATTGCAGTGTGGATGTGACCCGTGTCGTGGGGTTGCAACATGCTGTCAAGATGGTCTATCTCGTCCAGCAAAACGCTGATGTGCGTTATCAAGCTTTGTCTGTCTCGCATTTTACGGCCTCAAATTAAATTCGTTGGCGAACCTGCTGACGGTGCATTCAAGTTCTTGCAAATCATATGCAGACACATATTTGATACCACCATTGTCAGGATACAGGGCTATGTCAAGTATCTCATCAAGCTGTTTGTAGATTTGATGTATCACAAGCTTTTGCTCGTCTGTGAGTTTGTCAAACGCAGTTTGGCGTTGCTTTCGTTCTTGTTCGCGGAATTTTGCCCAATACGCCATGCGTTCTTTGTCTGTCATGTCTTTAAGTTCTTTTTTCATCTTCTTTAACCCTTCAGGTTTGTTTCGATACATAAGCCATATCGGAAACAAATGGGGGTGTCAACACAAAAAAGAAAAAGGGGCCAAGATTTCTCCCAGCCCCTTTCCCACACAACAACGAAAGGTACCCTACGGCGTTACCTCATAGGGTATGCAAAGCTTTAACACGGCCTTTCGGTTCGTGTCAAGCCACTTTTTGCAGTCCGATTCATTTTTTCCGACAAACAGTGTGACCCATTTGGCATAGTCCACACAATCACGCTTCTTCACAGACTCGCGATCTGTTTCTCCGATTCGGACTGACGACAACGGTGCAACAACTTCCCACCGCCACCGATTCGAAATAATGGGAAGCAAATCATTGCCCCGCCTATCTTTAAAACAGCGTATCATTCTTGCTCCTCTTCCAAAGCTTCCAAGTAGATATCTATAGCCTCCCTGATCAAATCAGCCACCGCTACTTGTTCTCGTGATTTCTTTTGCATATCGTGTGCATATTTTGAAAGTTTGTTGTACTGTTCTTCTTTCATCAAAAGATTGTACGTCTTTGTAGGCTCAAGTATCTTGTTTGGTCTTGGCATCAGCAATCTCTCTCTTCATTTCTTTTTCTCTTTTTTTATTTCTTTTATCTTCTACAATTCTTTTACGAAATTTATTATCCCTTAAATCTTTAGCTATAGGATTGATTTTATTTATTTTATTCATAATAGGGTTTCCCTTAAAGGGTGAGTGTTCTGTAGTGTTACCACGGCTTGTCAACTGCCGTCAACCAAAAAATTGCTGTTGACAAAGTTTTTTTTGTGGCGTATCTGTTGTCCAATGTCTTTTGACAAAAAAAGGAATGCAACAATGAAATCACCGTCTTGGCTCGTAGGATATGTTGAATCGCTCGACATTGTTCCTCTGACAAAATATCGGTCAGACTGTCCTGTCTGTGCCGGTAAAAATACTTTTAGCGTATCCGATGACGGAATGCAACGTCTGTGGTACTGCTTTCACGCAGATTGCAACGTGTCTGGGCGAACCGGAGTCACTCTGACAAAAGATTACGCTGACAAAGCTTTTAGCAGAAGGGTAAACAAACCACCCGCTACCCCTGTTGTGGCCAATGTTACATACGAGGTGCCAGACACTTTTGTCAGTCTTTCTCGTAGTTTAGAGGCCGAACTTTATGTAAAACGTGTACACGCTTACGATGCCTATCTCTCTGGATTGGCTGACATTCGTTTTGATTTTAAACGAAACAGAGCAGTGTATCTTGTCAAAGATAGAAACAAAGTTGTTGATGCGGCGGGCAGATCTTTGGATGGAAGAAATCCAAAATGGTACAGATACGGCACAAGCAAGCATCCATTTATTTGTGGAAATCACAGTACAGCTTTGCTTGTTGAAGATTGCGCCAGCGCGTGTGCAGTAAGCAACGTGGCAACAGGAATAGCTTTACTGGGTACAAATCTACTACAGGAACACATTGACAAAATTTCACACTACCCCAGTTTCTTTGTAGCGTTAGACAAAGACGCAACGGACAAGGGCATAGAGATGGTGCGTGTGTTGCGAAATTATGTACCTACAAAATTAATTGTATTACGAACAGATCTGAAAAACATGGAAAAGGACGAACGGGATGACTTCTTACGATCCTACATCGATTGACAAACAAGTTCTTGGATTTTGCTTGAGTGCAGAATTCTTTAGCAAAGTCAGTAACATAGTGGGAAGGGACATGTTCACGCGAGAGATGCGTGATGTGTTTGACACGATATTTTTCTCTCACACAAAGTATAACAAAGATCTGACAATAAACGAACTGTCTGCTTTGTTTAACGACAGAAATCCAGCTATGCCTGATAGCAGTCGAGAAAAGGCACAAGACTTAATCCGAAGCTTGGAGACAGGCAATCCGGAGAACACGGACTTGCATCTTGATTTGGTGAATAACTTTTGGTTGCGTGATCGCGCCCGCCAAATCGGAGAAAAGGCGTTGGATATCTTTACAGGTGACAGTGAAGAGTTCGGAGAATTGCGTAAGCTGATTGAAGCTGTAGAAGATGGTCGCATATCCGATAAGACAACATACAGCATTGTTGAATCGGATTTGCTGGAACTTCTTGAGGAACACGCGGGACCAAAAGATTTCCCTTTTGAGTTTGACCTGATCAACGAGAGAATAGATGGGCTTGATCGGGGCAACTTGGGAATATTGTTTGCCCGTCCAGAAGTAGGCAAGACAACTTTCTGCTGTTTTCTTGCGGCATCGTACATCCGGCAAGGATTCAAAGTGACGTATTGGGCAAACGAAGAGCCAGCCCCAAAAATTAAATTGCGTATGATACAAAGTTACTTTGGCGTAACACGACAGGAGATGGTAGACAAAAAGCACGAGTATATGGAACGCTACCTCTCCGAAATAGAACCGTTCCTGACGATCATGGATTCAGTCGGAACATCTATGGAAGAAGTCAACGAGTATGCCAAGCTAAACAAACCTGATGTTATATTCATGGATCAGCTTGACAAATTCAGGATTTCTGGAGAGTACAATCGTGGTGATGAACGCTTAAAGGAGACGTATGTTCTTGCCCGTGAGATAGCAAAGCGAAACGGGCTTCTTTTGTGGGCCGTCAGTCAGGCCAGTAACGATGCACACGACAGACAATTTATTGACTACTCGATGATGGACAATTCCAAAACAGGAAAAGCTGGTGAGGCTGATATCATTATCGGGATCGGAAAGACGGGATCAAGCGACATCGAAAATACCGTCCGACATATCTGTATTTCAAAAAACAAATTGAACGGATGGCACGGCAAAATCGATGTTATGATTGATGTGGCAAGAGGGGTTTACTATTGATGAGCAATCACGAAAACGAAGAAATTTTAGAACGCCTGTACGATGAGGAGTACAAAAGAGTGATGGAAAGGTGGCCCAAACTTGACGAAGATCAGGTGGGGATGTATGCTGCTTACTTTGCGCGTAAACGATTTGAGGAAGAATCACAATGAAAGTGTTGACATACGATGTGGAAACAACACACATCCATAAGCCAAACGGAGGTACGACTGCTCTACCCTATTTCGGCAACACTCTCGTTTCTATTGGTTACAAGTGGCTGGATGAAGATCAGGTGTTTTATGATTGTTACTACCACTCAACGGAGCCACCTACCCCGTCCGCCGCACAAGACTTTCAATCTGCGTTGAACTACGCTGATGTTCTTGTTGGGCAGAATATTAAGTTTGACCTGCAGTGGATACGCGAGTGTGGGTTCACATACGATGGAGACGTTTATGATACTATGGTTGCAGAGTATGTTTTATCAAAAGCCCAAAGGTGGCCTCTTGGACTTGCTTCTCTTGCAGAAAAGTATGGTGGAGTGCAAAAGGAAAAAGACCTTGTTCAGCCGTACATGGATTCGGGCAAAACATTTTACGACATCCCGTGGGAAATAATAAAAGAGTATGGTATAGCTGACGTACTTGCCACAGAGCATGTGGCTCTGAAACAGCTAGAAGCCTTTGGCACAACATTTGAGGAACTTTACAATGAACACGCTACTGCCAACACTACGCTTGTCGCTTGAGATGACTGACACGCTTTCTCGCATCGAAAGAAACGGACTCAAAATAAACAAAGACACGCTGATTGAAATCGAAAGGCAATACACAGAAGAACTAGAAGAACTGGAGATCAACTTGAACGCTATGGCTCGTGAGGCTATGGGAGACACGCCGGTCAGCCTGACGAGTCCGGATGATCGTTCGATGCTTCTCTATTCTAGAAAAGTAAAAGACAAAAAGGCGTGGTCGCGTGTATTCAATTTGGGAATGGAGCAACGTGGTGCAACTATGAAACCAAAGCAACGGACGCGCATGAAACGCAAAGACTTTGTTTCAACTGTCCGGAGCATGACAGATGTTGTCTACAAAACAAGAGGACAGCAGTGCAGTAACTGCTATGGAGACGGTAGATATAAGGTGACAAAAAAGGACGGCACATTGGGAAAGGCCACCCGTATTTGTCGGGTGTGCAACGGTGCCGGTATTTTGTATGTACCTACGCGAGAGGTAGCTGGATTCAAAGTTGTCCCGCGCAACCCGTTCGATGTAGCATCTGCCGGATTCAGGACGGACAAAGAAACTCTTGGGGAACGGCAAATGGAACTGTCAGGTGATGCCTTACAGTTTGTCAAATCGTACGTCCGATACAACGCGCTTCGTACTTACCTCAACACTTTTGTAGAAGGAATAAAAAACAATGTTGATGAAAAGGGCTTCATCCATCCGGAGTTTATGCAGTGTGTTACGGCAACGGGTCGCCTTTCGTCTCGCAATCCTAACTTTCAGAATATGCCACGTGGAAATACCTTCGCTATACGGAAGGTTGTCGAGAGCCGTTTCGAGGGTGGTTCGATCCTTGAGGGAGATTATTCCCAACTAGAGTTTCGTGTTGCGGGGTTTCTTGCCAAAGACGGACAAGTATATGTGGATGTGAATGCCGGAACGGACGTGCATAGTTACACTGCCAGTGTGATTGGTTGCACCCGTCAAGAAGCAAAGGCTCACACCTTCAAGCCGCTGTACGGTGGCACCACCGGAACAGAGGACCAGAAACGCTACTACACGGCGTTTAAAGAAAAGTATGAGGGTGTGACCCAATGGCACGATGACCTCCAGCGAGAGGCCGTAGAAAAGCGCGTAATCACCCTTCCAAGTGGTAGACAGTACGCCTTTCCAAATGCACGGTGGACAGAGTACGGAACAGCGGTGGGGCGGACCAACATATGCAACTATCCGGTTCAGGGTTTTGCTACGGCAGATTTGTTGCCAACTGCTCTTGTCAGGCTTGACAAATTATTTCAAAAAAATAATCTCAAGTCTGTAATTTGCAACACCGTTCACGATTCAATTGTTCTGGATGTACACCCCAGTGAAAAGGACATTTGTATCAGTCTGATGCGGGAGGCAATGCTTGCTCTACCTGAAGAGACAGAACAAAGATATGGCGTACGCTACGACATGCCTGTCGGAATTGAATTAAAAATAGGCGAAAATTGGCTTGACTTAGATGTGGTTGATGACTAATATCAATCTACCAACCCTTAACGCATAGGAGTTAAAAATGCTAGGGACAGATATAGTAGACATTAATAGTGAACTTGACTTGATCGAAAATGCGTTCTCCAGTGAGAACACAGAAGAACTGATGAAGCTTACCGGACAAAGTTCTGGTGAGGAAAAGAAAGGGCTTCCACGCCTGAGTATTAACTACGACATGGAGACTGAGGGCGGGTCAGCACTCACTCGTGGCGATTGGAAAATCTATCTTGGTGGTAGGTTCCTTTACGCACCGGAGATGACACTGCGCCCACTGCTTCGGATGTACGAGTATAGCTTGTGGGACGCCGAAATGAATGAGGGCAGGGGCGGTTTCTCTGCTAAGTCGGTACAAAAACCAAGCTTCTCCGGTTCGTTTCCTGACACTGCGGGGGGCAACAAGTGTGGTCGCCTGTCACGAGATGAAGAAGAAGGGCTGGATAAAGATGATCCTGCTTACCTAAACTCTCGTGCTGTTATCTGTAATCAGGTAATTTACGGAAGAATCAGCGGCGACTTCAAAGACGAACACGGAGAATCTGTGCGCGTAGATAATGAGCCACTGGTATGCTACTTTAAGAAGTCTGGTTTCAAACCGATGTCAGACTTTATTGCAGGACTTGCCAGCCAAAAGAAGCTGATGGCTCACTGCGAGGTTCTGATGAAAACTGCCAAAAACAAAAAGGGAAGTGTAACATACTGGACTCCGCTTCCTTCTTTGTCTGGAATCACTGATATTACAGAAGAAGACAAAGAACTGTTTAGCATGTTCCGCGAAACGATTGAGGGACATAACAACTATGTTATGAATGCTTATCGTGAAGCGCAGAAGCTTATGGTATCTGACGAAGACAGTGATCTTGCATCGGACTTCAGTGATGCTGACGCTGCTTAAAATCCAAGACTTCATGTCAAAAGCTATTCAGGGGGACACCGCTGTCTCCCTGACTAGCATTTCTAATTTTGCGGAAGAGTGCAAAGACTCTGCGTTGCGCCAGCTTACACGTGAACGTGGAGAGTGGCGTCTTCGCATGTCTGGAATCGGACGCCCTATGTGTCAGCAGTTGCTTGACAAACAGGGTGTCGAAGAAGAGATGGAGTACAACTCTCTATTCCGTTTTTTGTTTGGCGATATCACAGAGTCTATTCTTATGCTTGTTATGCGTGAGGCAGGTGTCGATATCGTTGACTTTCAACGTCCGGTAGAGTTGGACTTGGACGGCATAAAAGTAAAGGGCACACTTGATGTCATCATCCGTGATGAGGCTGGCATTGAAAAAGTTTGGGATATTAAATCTGCAAGCGACTGGGCTTTTAAAAATAAATTTACAAATTTCGGAGGATACGAAAAGCTAAAAGAAGATGATCCGTTTGGATATCTTATGCAGGGCTTTTTGTACGGAGAAGCTACTGGATTGCCGTTTGGTGGGTGGATTGTCGTCAACAAGTCCAGCGGAGAAGTCGCCGTAGTGGAATCCGGAGATTGGTCAGGAGAAGATAAAAACTATTATCTTGATTTGGCAAAGACACGTGTCAAGCAGTTGACTGGCTCTGACACAAAAATGGTAAAGTATCCCGATGAGTTCGAAACGTATAAACGAGGCGGAGAGGTGATTCGGACTGGCAACAAAATACTTGCGCGTCCGTGTCATCTGTGTGGGTATCGTCATCATTGCTGGCCTAACTCTCAGTTGCATCCAAAGGTTACATCGCGGGCAAAGACACCGCCTATGACGTGGTACTCGAAGCTTACAAAAAAGGAAGTATAATGCCTTACATATTTGTAAGAGATTACGATGTAGAGTTGATGGAGATGAATAAAGATCTTCACCACATCTACATAGAGTCGCACAGAAAACATGGTGGCGAACGCCGCATAGTGTACTTGCGTCAAAACGCCAGAGGCATTCCTCTTACGTTGCGCGACAACTACTCCGAAATGGGATTGCTTTCCGCAGAGACAGAGAAACGTGACATAACAACGGTAGAATCAGAAATACAAACAATAAGCAGAGTGTCACAATCTGGAGTTAATGTATGCGTTCCTCTGAACCATCTGACAAACGAACTTTCTCACATCGAAAGACAATCCCCAAAAGTGGCAGGGTACGTTCTAAAAAGACTGGCGTCTATAGGAATGGCGTTGTGAAAAAAAGTTCCGCACAAAAGGCGGGATACAGATCAACCTTTGAACTACACATAGCAAAATCCCTAGCCAATAATAAAGTTCCATTTGAATACGAAAACGTAAAATTAACTTACGTTCCAAAGCCGCGTGTTTACACACCGGATTTTTATTTGCCTGAATCAGACGTGTATGTCGAAGCAAAAGGATATTTAGACAAGGGTGACAGAGTAAAGATGCAACTGGTAAAGGAACAGCATCCTGATCTAGATATTCGATTTGTTTTTCAAAATGCCAACAATAAGATTTACAAGGGTAGCAAAACAACCTATGCTACTTGGGCAACACGGTATAACTTTAAATGGGCAGAGGGCACAATCCCTGCAGATTGGTACAAACCAGATGAGTGATGATACATACACAGAAGAAGATGACTTGACAGTAGCTATGGAACGGATGTCTTTGCTTCCAGACAGGTATTACATAATACTTTCTCCTGAAGAAAGACCTGACGGCGGCGAAGGCACATTTCGTTTAACAGCGTACGACACAACAAGTAAGACGTACGAAAAAGATGAAGACTTTGATGCCGCCATGATTATGCAAGAAGGAGTTCTGTCAGCCATACGCGAGAGAGCAGAAGATCTATATGATATGGGTGTGGCATCTATAAAGTTCAAAATCCTTGCAGAAGAAATGCTCAAGCACGAAGACATTCCGCTTCCTGAAAGCGTAGGGGAAAATGTTGTAAAAGTAGACTTCGGAAAGAAACAATGATTAAGAACAATTGGAATCTTAACAACTACCAAATGCAAGCCCGCAAAACGGCCATCTATCCGGATGAATCAAAGATAGTGTACCCTGCGCTGGGTCTAGCTGGTGAGGCCGGTGAGGTTGCAGACAAGGTAAAGAAAATTATTCGAGATGGTCGCACGGATGCACTTTACTACGGAGAAATCGCAAAAGAGATTGGCGACGTACTTTGGTATTGCGCTGTCCTTGCAGATGATTTAGGATTTTCGCTACAGCAAATCGCAGAGATGAATATTCACAAGCTTAACTCTCGTGCGGCAAAGGGAACAATTAGCGGTAGTGGAGATAACAGATGACAGACTACAACAAAATAATGAAAGAAATAGAAATGAAACGCCAGTGGAAAGATGTAGACTGGCTAGAAGAAGTGAGGCCCGATAATGTCAACCATCCGCCACACTATAATCAGGCAGGTATCGAATGCCTTGACGCAATCGCGGCGGCGACAGGTGACGGCTTCGAACACTACCTGCAAGGAAACATCCTCAAGTACCTCTGGAGATACCGTTACAAAAACGGACTCGAAGACCTCAAAAAAGCCCAGTTCTACTTGAATAAACTTATCGCAACAAAGGAAGAAATAAAATGAATAATATGCTGCCCACACCGTATCAACAATTTATCCACAAGTCGCGCTATGCTCGTTGGCTAGAAGACGAACAGCGCAGAGAAAACTGGGATGAGACAGTTGACCGGTACGTAAACTTTATGGTTAATCAAGTACAAGGTAAATGTAATTACAAAGTAGATACAAAAGTTGTAGAGGAGATTCGGGAAGCCATTCTGAATCTTGAAGTGATGCCGTCCATGCGGGCAATGATGACTTCTGGTCCAGCCCTTGCGCGAGACAACATCTGTGGGTACAATTGTAGCTACATTCCTGTAGACAGCCCCCGTTCGTTCGATGAGTGCATGTACATTCTTATGTGTGGTACGGGTGTCGGATTCTCTGTGGAACGGGAGAATGTGGACAAGTTGCCCACTGTTTCGGATAACTTCGATGATTCGGATATTGTCATCACGGTTGGCGACAGCAAGATTGGCTGGGCCAAAGCATTTCGCGAACTGATTGCGTTGCTTTACGCAGGGCAAGTTCCCTCGTGGGATATGTCAGGGGTTCGTGAAGCGGGCGAACGCCTAAAGACTATGGGTGGCCGTGCGTCTGGTCCGCAACCATTGGCTGACCTGTTTAATTTCACCGTCCAGATGTTCAAAAAGGCAAAAGGACGTAAGCTATTCCCCATCGAATGTCACGACTTGATGTGTAAGATTGGGGAGATTGTTGTTGTTGGCGGGGTGCGGCGTTCTGCGCTTATCTCCCTTTCGAACCTGAACGATGACCAAATGGCCCACGCTAAATCGGGTCAGTGGTGGGAACATGAAGGTCAACGTGCCCTCGCCAACAACAGCGTTTCGTACAAAGGCAAACCAGAGATGGGAACCTTCATGCGGGAGTGGCTTGCACTGTACGACAGCAAGTCTGGTGAGCGCGGCATCTTTAACCGTGAGGCTGCTGACAAACAGGTGGGCCGCAACGGACGCCGTGAACAAGGCCACATGTGGGGAACGAACCCGTGTTCCGAAATCATCCTTCGCCCGTACGAGTTTTGCAACCTTTCGGAGTGCGTGGTTCGCGAAACGGACGACCTGAAGTCTTTGAAGCGTAAGGTTCGTCTTGCAACCATTATCGGAACCATGCAGTCAACGCTGACTGACTTCAAATATTTGAGGAAGATATGGAAGGACAACACAGAAGAAGAACGATTGTTGGGCGTATCTTTGACTGGTATCATGGACCACTCCGTGCTTTCAAAGAATACAGACTCAAAGAAGTGGCTCGAAGAAATGCGGCAAACAGCAGTGGATACGAACAAGGAGTTTGCCCAACTTCTAGGAATCCCACAAAGCAGTGCCATTACTTGTGTCAAGCCGTCGGGCACTGTGTCTCAGCTAGTGGACGCAGCAAGCGGTATTCACGCCCGCCACAATGACTATTACATCCGTACGGTTCGCGGCGACAACAAAGACCCGCTGACCCAGTTCCTTAAAGAGCAAGGTGTACACAGCGAACGTGACGTTACAAAGCCAGAGTCTACAACTGTGTTTTCGTTTCCGGTAAAATCTCCAGAGGGGGCTATTACACGGACACAGATGACAGCCATAGAACAGCTAGAGTTGTGGAAGACGTACGCTTTGCACTGGTGCGAACACAAGCCATCAATCACTGTCTCTGTAAAGGAACACGAGTGGATGGAAGTCGGTGCGTGGGTGTACGCGAACTTTGACGTGGCATCAGGTGTTTCGTTCCTTCCGTTCAGTGACCACACCTATCAACAGGCTCCGTATCAAGACATCGAACCCGATGACTATCTTGAGTGGATGCAGGTGTACAAAGACATGTACATAGACTGGTCTGCACTTTCGGAGTACGAAAAAGAAGACCACACTACAGGTTCACGAGAGTTAGCGTGTACGGCTGGGGTTTGTGAAGTTGTTGACTTGAATGCGGCGTAAGAAAAGAGTTGATTATGCTGGTACTTTTCGTAGACCCTTTAAATCAAGAGGCCATTTATGGTAGGGATAGGCCGGAAAAGCTAAGAGAATGGATGTGTGACTGCCAGCACCACTACAAGGAGTTTTATTGACACATGGAACTATCAATCACAGTAACAGATATCGTTGAAACGTCAGACGGTGGTGCCGCTGTAGTTTTCGAACTGAGTGAAGATGCACGTCAAGCCTTGCTTTCCTACGCTTTGCGTGATATCTTGACAAAGAACTTAACAGAGGTAATCAATGACGAAAAAATCGGTGACTTCGAAACAGTCGACATCGAAGAGTACATTGCTGGTATGGAAGAGGGGTGAGGATTGGATACAATTCAATCCCCCTCGCAATTCGGAACAATGGGATGAGTGGCAAAAAGCAAAACAAAAAGATAAAGAACGATCTTAGAAATTACACAAGATCGGAGCCAAGATTCGAAGATGGTGAATGGTGGTACATTCGTCCAAGTGGTGTGAGAGAAAGAGTAAAGTCTCACGCCAAAAAGAATCTTACTCGAATGTTCGTTAATGGCAGGTATATACCTAAGTCACACCCCCTGCACAAGCCCGGACGATACAAATCGCTTGACGATGCGTGGTCACACGAAGAAATCGAAAAGACTAGCGAAGGATACGTATACGCCATTGTGAATCCAGCATGGCCTGAGTGGATAAAAGTCGGAAAAGCAGTGAGTGCTGATGATAGACTTTTGGGATATCAAACCTCATCACCGCACAGAGATTATAAAATTGTAGCCACAATGACATCGGACGATAGACACGAACAAGAAAAAGTCATACACAGAGTATTTGCGAACAAGTGCTTGCAAAGAAAAGGTGAATGGTTTAAGCTTGCGGAACAATCTGCAATAGACATTTTTGAAAGACAAGGAACAAAAGATGAGTGATACTCAGCGAACGATTACAATAAACGACAAACAAGTTAACGTGTCCGATTTGGATGGGGTGCAACAATACTACCTACGTCACATTGACGATCTTGATGCACGTATATCTTCGGCCCAGTTTGGGCTGGATGAAATGCGGGCAGCACGGGAATACTTTGGTAACTCCCTTGCGGCGTCTTTTATTCAAGGCGAAATTGACGAGGCTGTAAATGACTCCGATTCAGATAACTCCTGATATCATTAGCCGTGCCAAAATAAAAGCTGCCTCTGTAGGTAATCTACAGGGCAGCATAACTGGTAGCCTAAGTAATGTTGTTGGTGCCATTGGCGAGATTATTGTAGCGGACGCGCTGGGTGCTACTGAAGCGAACACCTACGACTACGATCTTGTTAAAAACGGACGACGTATTGACGTGAAGACAAAGCGGTGTAACACTGCGCCGCGAAGTAATTACGATTGCTCCGTTGCTGCACACGGCTCCAAGCAAGACTGTGATAGCTACGTCTTTGTTCGAATACTGACAGACACGTCAAAAGCGTGGATACTTGGTGAAATAAACAAATCCGATTTTTACGAACTCGCAACACGATACCGCCGTGGAGACATTGATCCGGATAACGGATTTGTATTCAAGGCCGATTGCTACAATCTACCTATAAAAGAATTGAAACAAATCAATGCAAAGCAAAGCCAATCTTTTTAAGTTCGAAGCTAATCTTCGCCAAGACGGAAAAGTAGAACTGAATACTGACTGTGTAAACATTGAACAATTTGAACGTACAATGAACGAAGGGTTGCCAGAGTATGACGGCGCACACTCGATAGCAACCCTTTTACGTTATCTCAAATCTATGTCCGATGAAATGATGGACAAGTCGAGTAGATATATTTAACGCATTTTTACGCCGCGACCTTTGAGAATGTCGGCACGTGTTACCTTGCCGTCACCTGTCAGGTCAGGAAAAGCTTTTCCGCCCATAGCCATCGCTGTCATGCCCATAGGCTGCATCTGATTCTTCCGCTGCATGTTTTGCTGCATCGGAGTCGTTGACATCATGCCCCCCGCTTGAGCCTTCTTGCGGGGCTTTTTTGTGGCCATTCCGCCGTACATCATCGGCTTGCGAGTCTTTCCCCCACAAGCGTACGAAGCGGATTTGCGAGGGCCGTTGTTATAATTTTTCATCTAATTCTCCCGTTTTAAGGCGTTGGTTGTAGGCTGGGAAGATTCAAACGACCAGTATAGTCACCCTCGTATCCCATGCGTTGTTTTTGTGCGGGCGTGGCTCTGACAGTGAATTTTTGTCCAGTCACATCCACTACCTCTTTTTCTTCTGTGCCGTGAATTCTAGAGTGCAAAGCTGCTGTTTGCAAAAGAAGCTGGCGGAATCTGGCGTCTCTGGCTGGCGTAAGGGGCTTACCGATACGGACCATCTCAAGGAACAGTGAACCAAGTTCCGGATCAGTGACCACAGATTGCAAAAAGTTAAAGTTGCGTGTTCTTAGTTGTTGTAACGCAGCTTCCGTCCCCACGTACTGAACACGAACAACGCCTCTGTTGATAGCGTAAAGCCTACTGATGTAGCTTTCCACAGATAACGAACGGGGAACTCCCTTCATAACAATACCACGAGCAGCAAGCGGATTGCCCTGAAGTTCTGCCATAAATCCTGCAGTCGCTTCCCAAACTTCGTACGTATCTTTTCCGATTATATCTTTTACAAGACGCCTTTGTTCGTCTGTTCTACCAAGCATCAGATTTAAAGAGGCTATGTCTTCTGTCAACTCGTCCGATTCAATCATTACGGGGTTGCCAGACGAGTCTTGCCCGCGCTTTACAAGCTTTCTTCCCGTAGGCTTGAACATGCGCCTACGTAAATCGAGGAGGTATGCGTCTCTTATTATTGTGTTCACTTCTTCTGGTGTGTATTTTAAGCTGCCGTCTTCAGTTTGCAACTCATTAAGAGCCTTCTTTATTCTCGTGTATCTATCTCTTCCACCGCCTACGAGATATGTGCCTATGTCTTCTGCATTTAATTGTATACTGTCAGCACGTCTGATTACTTCTACAGCATCGTCCAGTGCTTCTTTCCGTTTTCTTGCAGGTTCTGTTGCTACACGTATTGCGTTGTTTATGTCAATTCGAAGCGACTCGTTAGCTGCATCAAGGACTTGCTTTGGAACAGACTTCTCAAGACTGCCTATAGTGTCATCAACAATTTTAGCAACAGATATCAATGGCTTTTTAGCACCGTTAGCATCTACCATATAGATGTTATTTTCTATGTCTTGTGCAAGCTTTGTCAAGTCTTTGGCGTTTGTCCCTGCTTTACTCAAACCACTTATGTGTTGCGCTACTGCAGCACGAACGTACGCTTGGGCCGTCTTCGTGTCTGCCGCGCCTTCAATAAGTCTGAAGCCAAGAGAGCCAACAGGCTGACCCAATGTGCGTCCTAAAGAAAGCATGAGTGCTTCGGATTTTGCCGGATCAACCATATTCTCAACACTCAGCCATTGATTTACAGGCTTGTTGAATCGGACGCCCGCCGGATTGTCTGCAGTCACGGGCACTTTTGTTTGATTGCCCCACGACATAAGATTTGGAACAACCGCATCTTCAGACAAATCGTGCCAGTTTTGCTTGTACTGTTTCCATCCTTCATTAGCATCGTCTAGGTATTGTTTAAAAGATACGATATTTCCTGACTCGTCTTTTATACCTATTTGTCCGACTGGAACACCGTCCACTTCGAAATCATCAAATTTCGAGGAAATCAGAGTCTCTACGTTTCTGAGTTTGTCAGATGTTTCTCCGCTGGTTCTGTATTTGAATTGCAAATCGTTTGTTGCCATTTCAAGTCTACGAAGCTGCGCGGGATTCATATCAAAAAACGGAAGATTTACCCCTGCTTTTGCTGCTTGCTGCACCATGTGTTCTGCAAGTATGCTTTGTGAACTTCTTCCTTTTGGAAAAGACACTCCTGCTTCTTCTGCCTCTGTTCGTAAATCTTTTAAAAGCTGAGACTTTGATACTCCGTTCTTTTGAGCCAAAGCATCAAAAAACGGATTGGTCATTTCTTCAGTTAAGTTGTCTATGACTTTTCGATCTGCAGGACTGATGTCCGTCTTTGATATCGGAGACAAAGCCCCTACTCCCGGAACAGGAACATCAAAGTAACTCTGTATCACGTCAAGTACGTTTACAGTAGGCTCACCTTCCAGAAGATTCTGCTGAACATCGTAAAAGCGAACATCTTCACTTTTTAAATATTCATAAGGCCGTGAAGCGATAGCTTTATCTGCCGACCACTTCGTATGCAGATGCAATGAAAACAAACCTGATGGTGTTACGTTGTTATCCACATTCAGACTTTGTTCAGCAGAAAATACTGCTCGTGCATCGGCTTCGTTTCCTATCCGTGACACAAGTTCGTTTGCTTTTAATTCTATCTGCGAGTTTACAACGCCGTTCGTAACATTGATTTGTGCCTTGAATTCATCAGTTGGAAGTGCAGAATAGTCGATAAGAGTTTTTCTGTTAAGAGATTCCAAAGCTTCAGGATAAGATTTGAACTTTGTGGTGTCGTCAACCCCAAGCGGAGACGTGTGCTTTAAGGCAGCAGTGTTCCCATTCAGGATATTCATGTAGTGTCCGACACCTTCTCTTTCCATAATTTCGATGTCGTTTCCGATGCGATCTCTGGCAGTTTTTGTTTCATCGATAAAGTATCGAATCATTTCAAAAAACTCTTTGTCCGCCTCAGTGCCCGTTTCAAAATCGGCAAGCACTTTGTTCAACTCTCCGTTTAATCTTTGATTCAAGCTGTAGATTTCTTGAATCTGTTCGGACTCTTTGCCAGACATCGACGCCTTTGCAGCAATAGATTGATTGAGTGAATTTTCAAAGTGCCGAAGTGTTACGATATCTGTTATAATTGGAAGCGAAACTTTTAAAACTTCGGGGTTAACACCCTGTGCTACAAGTACATCTTGATAGGCGGCAATTTTTTCTGCTTGCAGTTCTATCATCTTTTGCATTTCAGGAGATGCGTTTTGTAACTCCTGTACTGCGAAGCTTAGTTTCTTTCTTTCGTCAGATGTAACGCGACTTGCTATAAATCCATACGCAGCCGGAAACTTGCCTTTAGACAGGTACAGTATCATACCAGTTCCCATGCCCGCCAAGATACCAATGTCCTTGTCGGCATATCCGGATTCCCCAAAGAAATGTCCGAATGAAGCAGCCCCAACCGTGATGTACGTATCTTGGATACGGCTGTCTCTGATGAATTTTGGAATGCTACTGCGGCGTTCTACTTTTGAAAGTTCGATTGTAGCATCGCCAATAAGGCCATCTATTTTCGCAATTTCAGAAGATATTTTCGGTGTTGGAGCATCAATCATCGCCTTTGTCAGACCATCACGTCTGGCGTGTAGGCCGGAAAGATATTTTACTTGCTGCATAACTTCGGCTCGTTCTGCTGCAGGTAAGGCCGCATCTTGAAGCTGGAACCCCGTAACAAGACGCTGTTCGTAAGTCTTTTTTCGAGCCGCTTCTCTGTACGGAAGCTTGAGCCATGTCTCTTGCTCCCGCATATCTAAGAAGCCTGTAATCAATTCTTCTTGTGTCAAATCTTTGTTTTTGGCAAGCATGTTGGCTGAGTAAGCCTCAAAAAGCTGTACTTCTTTTTTGCCTGTAAATCTTTGTACTGCGGTTACTCCCTTTGACGGACCCACAATTTCTGCGGCAAGCTGACCAAGAAGCGGAGTAAATCCGGTATACATCCGCGTAATATCTTCTGCGTCTGCCAGATCAAGAATAACATTTTGTTGTGCCCAATAGTCTTGCACCTCGTAAGACATAGGACGCCACCAGTTATCTACCACAGTCTGACGGGTTTGATAGTCGGCTATTGTGCCACTCATATTTACGCCCATCATGTCGCCAATAAATCCGGCTGTTTCTCCGGCTCCCCACAAAACTGTCTCTACAATCCCGCCGCCAATGGTTTCTACTGCACCAAGACCTATACGAACAGCCTCATCCGTAGCAGGACGCTGTTGCGCCTGATTAATAATCATGTAGCGACCACGCGCATCAACTCCGTTTTTAATAAGAACTTCGTTAATATATTGCGCGTGTATGGCACGTCCCAATTCCGGATTCGGAGTGGCAAGGGTAGAAAATGCCCTGTTAGCAAGGACCATATTTCTATATTGATCGAAAGACATGTTGGCTATGTCAAGCTTCGCTTCTCCAACATCAATTTCTTCGGGAAAGCGTGTAAACTTGGTTATTGACCTTTCCCACGGAATGTCAATAGACATGTCGTCTTCGTAGCGGAGCATTTTTGTTGCTCCAAATCTATCGGCAACGCTAACCCGCTGGGCGTAATCGTATCCAGCCAAAGATATTGTATCACCCTGTGCGTTTTCGAACGCATCGAACTTCATAAATTGAGTTTCAACATACTCCGGATTGTCAAGGGGAAGAATATCTGTAACAGAAACGCTTGGCGTTGCAAGTCTCCAATCCACAGGGACTTGGCGACCAGTGGCTACACCTGCACCCAAAAATTGCTTTTCCGTAAACGGAATCATAGCGGGTTCAGTAGTCACAACTGCTGCTTGTGTGTCAACAGCCGGATACATCAGTCCCATCTTTTCTGATGCACGTTGTTCCGCTGCTTCTATCGTTGGACCCGCAAGCGGAGCAAAAGAACGATAGCTGGCGGGAGGCTTGAATCCAAGACGTTCCGCTTCACTTTGCAATGTGGAGTTTGCCATTATGTTTCCTTTTGTTTAGAAAGGCGTCTATTCAGTGTGTCTAGTATTTTTGGTACGTTGGAACTAAACATCGGGTCGTTTTTAGCATCTTCTATGCTGTTGAATACAGGATCACCAACTGCGGATCTGTTTTTGTTGATCTCTTCAAGGAGGCGATTGTTGTATTCCTCTTCCCCAAGACCGTAAAAATCACCCGCACCTGCTGGAGGAACTGCTTCGCTTGAAAACTCAGATACAACGTAGTCAGTTGTGTAATACTCTGCTGGGCTGAATCCTGCCGCCACAAGCATGTTTTCTGCAGTAAGATACGCTGCTCGTGATTTCAAATCTCTGCTATCAGACATAAGATTTGCGCGGAATTCAAATCTTTCCAGCATTCCCTTTACTGCGTTCAAAGCTGCAAGCTGTGCAACGGCATCGTCAGACCATCGCTGACGAAGACCTCTAAAAATCAAAGCAACGTCTTGGTCAGAAATCGTACGTCCACCAGTTCCACCCTGAATAGCTGCAGCAACTTCGTAAGCAAGAACAAGAGTAAAGAATTCACGCTTGGCGTATTGCGAGTTTGCAGCCAGTCTGATATCTTCTTCGATTCGAGCAAGTGCGTCACTGTCTTCCTTTAAGCCACCAAGCGCTTTTAGCTTCGCCCTAGATCGTGTTACATAATCCATACCTGCTGATACAACAGCTTCCTTGTTGTTAAAGTCAATTCCTATGAAGTCTGCTGCTTTTCCGCCTAGATATTTTGCACCTTCTACAAACAGTGATATGTTACCTACAAATTGAGTACCTGTTTCTCCTCCGCTTACAGGATTAGTGAATGTACCTATAGCTTGATTGACGACATCTATACCCCTTCGAGCAGCATCGCGTACGCTACGTTGATCACGAACAAACTCAGCTTCTTTGTTTTTGCTGTTTCCAAAAGCGAAGCGAGTGTTCATAGCTTGGTTGACGCCCGCACTACTCCGCATCATCGGAGCAACAACTTGAACTGCCAGCTTTATGTCTCCTTGAACAGCGTCAGAAAAACGGATGGAAACTTCTTTGTGGTTAGCATCCATCTGATCTACTTTACTTTTACGAGGATCAAGAATCTCTATAAACTTATCAAACAGAGTAAGATTTGTTCCGCCAATACCCGCTACACGTAGACTTTCAAGGTACTCCAAAATGGGTTGATCATCAGATGGAATCGGATTCCTCGCGCCATCTCGTACAAGTAGTCCTCGTTCATCTGTTTTGTATGTAATGAACTTTCCAAACGCCAGATTAACTGCATCTTCTTTTGGAATTTCTTCACCAAGACTGTTGCGAGAATCTCCTATAGCCTGATTTAGATAGGGCTTGAGCACTGTATCTACTAAAATTTGATACTTTTGAGGATATCTGTCCACAATTGCAAGTTCTAGTGTGTGAGGTACACCGTCGAGAGCAGCCAGTTCTTCCGGTGCTTTTTCTTTGATTACAGATACGCTTGCAACAGTATTAGCAGTTGTGTTCTGCTGGGTAAGAACATTTTTCCGATTTTGTCTGCGTCCCTCGTCTTGCTGTTTAATCTTGTCCTGCATTCCGGGGATTTCGAGCAAAGACGGGTAGTTATCGTTCACAAATTCTGTAAAAGTCACCTCTGCCTTGTACGTGTACAGAAGCTGACCGTCTGGTCCGACTTTTGTGTCGTTGTACGCATCATAAGCGTCTTTAAAAATACCGTTTACAAATCTATTCGCGGAACCGGAGTTGCTAGAAATACCTTGTGAAAGAGCATTGAACGATTCGGGAGAGTTTGCCAGTTGCGTCAAAACGCTGCTTATTCGGTCTTCTGGTTTGTTTTGCTTTGACCCGACGATTGTTTCTCCGACTTTAAAATAATACGGAAGTTCTCCTACATTTATTGCTTTTTGAAGTTCCGATACTTCAGCCCTTTCTGGTTCGTCTTCTTTTCCGGCTGGAAAATATTCTATTGCAGAGGGTTCCCACTTGTCACCTACTTTCGTTCCAGTAGTTTTTGACTTTACGTCATAGGGATCATATTTCCTGTTTTCCGACTCATAGAATTGTGTACCGTCCTTCAGTGTAATCAGAATGTCCTTTGTACTTGTCGGCCCGTTGTCTTGTACTTCTTTAATGAAATTGAAAGCGGAGTCGTTAGAAATAACCTCTACACCTTCGTTATTTGTCGCCAGTAGATACTGTCTTCCACTCAGCTTTGGGTCGTCAAGCTTTATGTTGTTTTTATTTATCCAGTTAATTACATTCTCGTAGCTTCCCTTGAACTCCCCGTGATCTGGATGTGCGGCACTGTATTGACGCTTCGGATTTGATGCCAAAGGATCACCAGCTTCGCGACGTTTGATTATATGATCGGCGTCGTATTTAATCTCGCCAGTCAAACCGTCTTGAATGCCTATGCGATAGGGAGGATTTTTAAGCTGATCGTCAAAAGAAAACACAGACATCGGGCCTTCTTTTTTGGTTTTCGGATCACGATAAATAGGTATTGGTTGCTGTTTTTCTGCAGGAACGTCATAAGAAAGCTGACTAGGCTGTCCTGTTTTCACGGCTCTTGCACCTTCATTAACGAAAAACGAATTACGAGCCTTGTCATCCATGCGGGCAGCACCAAAGGTGTTGTTTGGCAGTTCGTACAAAGTCCAAAGAGCAGTTTCGTCTTGCTTTTGCTTTGCTTCCGCTTTTAACTTTTGTGCTGCTTCGTTACGTGCCCTGTCGCCTTTTTGTTTTGCAGACCAAGCGTACGCTGCAAGCAGTGCTAGTGGTGCCCCCATATTTACTCTCCTTCAACGGACAAGAACGATTCAGACGGCTCTTGTTCTTCTACTTGTTGTCTAGGAGCCTCTTGACTCATCCGCTGTTCACGATTTATTTCTTCTACCATATCGCGGTAAAGCTGTGGGTTTCTTTGGCGCATGATCTGGAAGAACGTGGCGTCTTCCATTTGTTCGCGTTGCAATTCCGGCTCTTTGTTAAATAGTACAGGTTCGAATCCCGCATCGTCAGCAAGACCAACCAAATATACAGCCAAAGCTGGCTTTATGAGTTCGGCTACGTCTGGCGTAAATGTACCCGCCATAAAACCTTTAAAGGCAATTTGCGACACAATTTCTTCTACAGTAATTCCCGCCAACATCATCTTAGCAAGGTCTTCTTCGCCACCGCCTGTTTCAAATTTTGAAATAATAAAGTCGATTGCATCGTCAGGATTTACAAGCTGTGGTGGCCGTTCCCACGGCCAACGACCCGGCGTACCCGTTAAAGAGTGACCGGGAGGTGCAGCAAGAGGAGTAATTTTATCTAGCATTACGATACCGTCCTTTTTCTGCGGGATGTTACTTTGCTGGATGCCAGCGAAATTGTTGATCCTGTTGCGGGTATATTTGGTCGGGGAATCGGAATGGTTTGGACACGAGATAGCATATTTTTAACTCTTCCTGAATTACTGATATAATCCGGAACTCTGTTTCCTGATCCCAGAGGTACTCTGGCGGCTTGTCCTGCCGCTTGCATACGAGCCGCCGCCATCGAGGAAACGCTGGGAAGATTTACGGATGGCAGATCTGACAACTGAAGACCTTTGTCTCCGGAAATGGCGCTTGCCACAGCGGACCCTATCTGTCCGGCAAAACTGCTGTCTTCTCCTACTTTAGGTCCAAACTTACTTAAAAAAGATCCGATGCCGGATTCGGACCCAAAATATTCTGTTCCGTACTCTGCGACTTTTTCGATGCCTGTTCCTAAAATTGAAGGAGCAGCAGCGACAAGTATTTTACTAAATATTGACATCGCTTATCCTATGAAAATATATTATCTATAGTTTTTGTGATCAAAAAGTCTTCGTACTTTTCGTCGTACATGTTTTCACTAGCGGCAATAGACGCAGCTTGCATGGCGGCGTTGTGTGCCCGCGCCAAATTGTTTTCCGAAATTTGCATTGTCCAAGCCGCCTGATCACGATATAGTTGCCACAAATTTGCTTGGGCTTGTTGCGTCATAGCCAGCAAGTTTTGAACATTCTGCTGATTTGCGGCGTTTTGCTGCGCCGTGTTGGCTGTGTTGATATCTCTGCGCCACTGTGCGTTGCTCTGTGCGATCTGAGCAGACATGTTTGCGTTGAACTGGTCGCGGGCAGCAGTCATCTGCGTGTTAAACTGGGCCATAGAATTTTGTTGGGATACGTTAAACTGCTCTACGGCTGCTTTTCTGTTTACGTTGGCCGATTCAATTTGCGTACCCAAATCAGCAAAAAACATATCCACTTCAGCTTGTGTTTTTGCGTTAAACTGTTTTGCTGCATTCTCTTGTGCTTGATCAGACAACATAGCTTGAAGTTGTCCCTGATAACTAATTGTAGCACTTTGTTGCTCATTAGTCAAGTTTTGCATGTCCATAGCAAGAAACGCTTTGGCATTATTCGCAGCGGCAGCTTGACGATTATTCAAATTCGCCATGTCCATCTGCGCTGAAGCTGCAGCGTTTTGCAATACTGCTTGCTGTTTGTTGCTCAAATTCTGCA
>Ga0208428_1000342_pt1 | contig 22665 bp, 29 predicted proteins | sample DEB08_DNA_11_FD_184535 | JGI IMG/M metagenome (GOLD analysis project Ga0208428, IMG submission 184535) | Aqueous microbial communities from the Delaware River and Bay under freshwater to marine salinity gradient to study organic matter... | ecosystem: Environmental > Aquatic > Marine > Coastal ... | reverse complement strand
AGAAAAGCGCCGCATTCTTACGCTTCGTGCAAGCGGCACTCCTATCGACAGTGCGCTTAACAGCACTCTTAGCCAGAAATTGTTTGAAATCGAACGCTTGGAAGGTCTGCTTGGCCCAATCCTAACCCTTTCAAATACTGCCAATGCGGCTGATTTGCAGAGAGCGCAAGACATCATGAACCAAGCGGCTGGACAGGGGAACCAATAAATGGCTGATGAAAATACTCCAGAAAATACAACCCCTGTTCCTGCAACGCCTGCCCCTTCAGAAGGTTTGTTCATCCCAAGAGCAACCTTCGGGCAGGATGAATTTAATGAAGTAGTTGATGTTCTGAGAACAACAGGCGATCCCGTCCCCGGGTTCGCTCAAATGCTCACGAATACGTTATCCCGTGATGCGCGTATCCAAGACCGCGGACCGAATTACCTGAATTACGACGCTTTGCGCACCGGCGATGCGGGTGTTCTGCGTGATCTAGGTATGCCACAAGGCCGTGGTTTGACCGACGCCCAGATCATCTCCTTGTTTGCTCGTGATGCCGAAGGGCGTCCAATCCAAGAAGGCGGCGGCTTCTGGGAAGGGTTTGCACGTGAAGCGGCTCCTGCCGCTGGCGCGGCCACTGGTTTCTACGGTGGTATGCAAGCCGGTAACTTGGCCGTATCCGGTGTTCCACCCGTAACGCCTTGGACTGCCGCAGTTCGCGTTGGTGTTCCTATTATAACCGGTATTGGCGGCGCAATATTTGGTGATTTTGCGACCCGCACCGCACAAGAGGCGCTGGTTGGTCCAGAGCCTACGTTTGTACCCGGCACTGCCGCAGCTTTTGAATCCGGTAAATCAACAATGGGCGCTTTGGCGTTCTTGCCGATGCCTTTCCTTATTTCAGGCAAAGTTAACCTCGGCGCACGGGCCGTGTTGGACAATCTAGCAGCCGATGCTCGCGCCCCGCTGTCCACGCGCCTTGTTCGCGGTGTTGAGGCCAGCATGGAGCGCACAGGGGCCTTGGCCCGCGGAACTCCTATTCGTACTGGTTTGACAGAACTTGGTGCCGTTGCAGGAACGGGCGCTCTTGCATATGGTTCAGAAAGGTTTGCTCCAGACAGTCCGTGGACCCGATTTGGGGCAGAACTTATCGGCGGTGTTGGTGGCGGATTAGCTGTGGAGACAGCCGTTCGGCGTGTGCCACAAGCTCTGGGGTTGGCTTATGACGGTGTGTTAGGTCTGATACGTCGCTTCAAGTCAGACAACGCAGCTAATGCAACAGGTGCTTTGTCGGACTCTCAAATGGCCGACGCTGCCGATTACTTGTTGACCCAGCTTGAAGCCAACGGCGAAGACCCGCAGGCGATCATCGACCTTCTGAACTCGGACGAGTTTTCTCGTTTCTTGGTGGATGCCGAAGGCAATCCAATTGAATTGAGTGCCGCCGAGTTGACTGGTAGCCCGACCCTTCTGCGTTTGCAGATGGAAAGTGGCCCACAAGGCGGAACAGGTGCCGGATCGAACCAGCAAAAAGCTGTAGATGCGCTGCGCCGCGGCATTTTGTTTATGTACGCCAACGGCGACCGTGAAGCTTTGGGACAATTGGCCGAAGTCCAAACGTCTCTTTGGGATGCAGAGTTAAGCGGTCGTTTGCAGCAAGCAACTAGCCGTTTGCAAGAGAACATGCGGGCAGTTGGTGCCGATGCCAACAATCTGGAAGAAGCCAATCGACTTATTGACGTTCTGAATGCTCAAAGAATGACGATGCGCTCACAAGAACGTTCTTTGTGGCGTCAAATTCCACAAAACATCGAAATTAGCGAATTTCGTGATGCTTCAGGCAACGTAACAGACACCCCTAATTTCATCCGCACTTGGGAAGAGCTTCTTCCGTCGGAAGACATGCCAGAAGCCCGCGCTCCTTATATGCGGATTGCAGCACTGCGGGATTTGGACGACTTTGTTAATCGCAAAGGTGGCGAGCTAGGGTTGCCCGGCTATGGCGCAGCCGATGGCGATGGAGCAGGCCCTGTTTTACCGGAACAACGCCGCTTTGACGCCGCTTTCCTGAAGATTGACGGAACCACTTACGGGGAACGTTTCAACACTCTGATGGAAAGCCTTCGCGCGGACCAGTTTGATGCCAGCCCTGAAGAGGTTGTTCGTCGCCTGCGTAGCGAAGCAAGCCAAAACCGTGGTCGTTTCTCCACCCCTCGTACACGCGATTATGCCAACGCGTTGGACCGGCAAGCTGAGTTGCTAATTGCCCAGCAACAGCAGCCTGCAATGGATGGAACACCAGCTCCGGCGGGCGGTTTGAGCGTTACCGAATTATTGGCTATGCGCAATACGGCATTAAATGCCGGTAGAGAATTGGCAGCGTCAGGGCAGTCTTCAAAAGCCATGGTGGCGTATGAGTTTGCCGAAGCAATCCTCGCGGACCTCGACTCTTTCCCTGCCGGTACAAACCAAGCCTATGATAATGCCCGTGCATACAGCCGTGCATACAATGACGTTTGGACCCGTGCTTATGGCGGAGACGTGCTAGGCCGCCGCAAAACCGGCGCTCCAGCAATTTCGCCAGAAACATTGTCTATGAGTGTATTCAACGGCGATGCTTCGTATCTTCGTGCAAGCGAGTTGGACCGCATTAGCCAAGCACAATTTGGTCAGTCTTTAACGACGCTGTTGGGCGAAAGTGATCGTCCTGCGGGCCGCGCTTTGCTGGAATCGGCTAACGCCGCCGGAGTTATTGATCCCAACACAAACATGATTAACCGTCGAGTGTTCGACGATTGGTTTGATGCAAATCAGGCCGAAATCGACGCTATCCCGGGACTTCGTGAAAACCTGACGCAGATGATTACCGCAAATGCGGACATCCGAGGGCCAGTGGAAATGTTGGTCCGTTCTGCACGTGCCGCGGCTCTCGACCCAGAAAGCAATACGCTGAATGTCGACGCTCTGCGTCGTTGGGCCGCTCGTCCAAACAACGCTCGTTTGCTGGATTCGCTTCCTGCTTTAAAAGCAGATTTGGAAAACATTCAAACAGCGCGTCAGCTTTTGACCAACACGGCTCGCGAAACGTCGGAACAAGCGACTGAGCGCCGTCGTGGACTGTTGAGCCTGTATGAATTGCTGCCAGATAAGACGATGAACCCGGCAACACAGGTTTCTCGTGCCATATCGCTGACAAACGCACGTCCGTTCCGAGAGCTTAACGACCTGTGGTCGTATGTCGACAATATGGGCGACGAAGGGTTCTCTGTAACTACCGGCCCTCTGGCAGGTCAGACCTTCAGCAAGCAAGAGCTGGTAAACGGCTTCCGTCGCTCGATCATGGACAGCGTATTTAATCGCGCTGGTGAAAATGGTCCGATTTTCGACATTGAAGCGGCTTACCGCACCATGTTTGAGCCACATCCTAACTCTCCAAATGACGTAATTTTGGCAGACTGGATGGTCGAGCGTGGCATTATGAGCGAGGGCGACGTTACGCGGACCCGGCGCTTGCTTGGTCGCATGGCTCAAATTCAAGCGTTCTCGGCTCGTGCAAAACCCGGCGAAATCGAAGAGTTTGCACAACAGGTTGGCCCACTATTTATGCTGGCAACCCGTATTTCTGGTTCGGAATTAGGTGCTTTGGGTCAGCGCGTGATGGGCGGCAGCCAACAAAGTCTGATTGCTCGCCAAGCTGGTTCGCAATTTGCGCAACGCGTCGTAAACCAATACCTGTCAGAGCTCCCCGCTTCTTTGCGTATGGACGTCATGACGACCATCATCGAAGACCCGCAGCTTTTGGCTACCGTGCTACGCCGCGGCGCAAACGAAGCAGAACAGCAACGTATTGGCCAAGCTTTGATCCAAGGTCTGATCGACAACGGCATTATGAGCAGCATTCGCCGCACAGCGCCCGCGGTCCAGAACTTGAATGAGCAAGAGGCTTTGGAAATCCAGAATTATTTGCAAGGCGTCGAGCAAGAGCAACAACCCGCTCCGGCTCCGGCTCCGGCTCCGGCTCCAGTGCCCGCGCCTGCTCCTACACCAGTTGTCCCCGCGCCTGACCAGCAAGGGGCTCTAGTTCCGCCTGCCCAACTTCCCACTCAGGGCGGCGGTGCTGCACCTAACCCGGTTCAACAGGCTTCCGCGGCCCCTCCTCGGCCACCTATTCAATCTTCGGGACCAGTGGATAGGACTAGGTTTGCAGCTCTTTTCCCAGAGGACCGCGAACTCCTCGGTATCGGCAGCTTAATGGGAGGCTAAAATGGCAGGAATTATCCAGTACGCCTCCCCGCAAGCCCGTTACTATAAGTATGACCGGGACATCATGGAAGACTATGATAACCGGATTAACATCTACAACACGGCGCTCGATAAGTACAAAACCGAAGCTGGCGCATATCAAGAGCTTGTTGACGCGCACAACGCGGCGGTAAACGCTTATAACGCGGACCTCGAAGATTGGCGCACAAAAGCAAACGCCTATAACGACGCCATTGCGGCATGGAACGCGACTGACCGGACCACGCCATATGACGACTGGGCGGATAGCGTGGCTTCGCCCGGCGAATGGGTCGGAACGGCACCCGTTTTCCAAGGCGGTGACGCACCGGTTGCTCCACAAGACCCCGGTTTTAGCGGTGAAGACGTTGACGCATATGTGAAAGAGGCACAAGCCCGTGCTGTCCGGCGCGGCAATGCTGGCGCTACGGCACAACAAGTTATTTCAGCGCCCGGCCAATACTACACGGCAGGCCGTGATACCTTTGGATCAAACCCCGAAGTAAGTTTGGCGGGCATGTCAGGTTTTGGATCGACTGCCATGGGATTTGCTGAAGGCGGAGTGGCCGGTCTATTCCGGAATTACGCACAAGGTGGGGCAGTGACGCCGATCACGCCTGAAGATTTGGAAGAAATGCGCCAAAAGGTGATTAACGATTACGGGTTTGACCCTATCGACATCGCCATGGAAGAGGGCGTGGACCCTGATCTGTACCTGCGCGTCATGTGGACCGAAAACAGAGGCCGTCAAGGCCCTGTCAGTGAAGCTGGCGCTATCGGTCTGATGCAGCTTATGCCCGGAACGGCGCGGGAACTTGGGGTAGACCCGAACAATCCCGTTGAAAACGCTCGTGGCGGTGCGCGTTACTTGCGCCAACAGCTCGACGCGTTCCAATCAGTGCCCTTGGCCCTCGCGGCGTACAACGCAGGCCCCGGCAACGTGAACAAATACGGCGGTGTGCCTCCATTCGAGGAAACCCGCAATTATGTCGCGCAAATCCACGGTGTGGACACAGGCGAAATTCTACCGGCCATGAACGAGTTTTACACACGCGTTCCCGGCGAAGACCCGTCCAGACGTCCCCAACCACGGCCCGAGGGCCTTGGGACACCCGGTTATGTGCCGCCAGCACCTGTGCAGAGCGAATATCTTACAACTGGTGTGGGTTCGGTGTTCTCGCAGCCTACGCAGGAGCCTGACTTTGGCAAAACGCGCAGCATGATCCCAAATATTATGCAGCAAGCGCCGCAGCCTGAAGAAGAGGCTCGCGGCATAGAGTTTTATCGCCAGTATGCAGCGTTTGCGCCACCCGAAGAGGATCAGCGCAACCAGTCTTTGGCGTCTTCGCCCAGCACCTGACCGGCAATATCAATCTTGTTCCGCAGCGCCTCCAAAATACGCTCGTCAATCGTGTCTGGAGAAACCAGATCGATGTAGGTCACCTTGTGGCCCTGACCGATACGGTGCGCACGGTCTTCTGACTGCAAGCGAATTTCCAAGTCATAACTGTTGGAAAAGTAAATGACGGTGTTGGCAGCCGTCAGCGTAATGCCGTAACCACCTGTCTTGGGTTGGCCGACAAAGAACCGCAGCGGATCACGGGTGTTTTGGAACCGGTTGACGATTTCCTGACGCTCGTCCTGCGGGGTCGCCCCGTAATAGCAGGCAACACTGTCCTCGCCATACAGCTTGGCTATCTCGCTCCGGATCATCTCCAAATCGTGCGAATATGTGGCCCAAATGATGGCTTTGCCGTTCACCTCTTCGACCAGACCAAGCAGCTCACTCAAGCGATTGTTCTTAATGGGCTTAATTTCTTCGTCATCCGGAGCAAGGTGACCGCAGCAAATTTGCTGCAAACGCATGATTTGGGTCAGTACGCTGGCGGTCGTTGCTAACTCTCCACTTTCCATCTTGGCCAGAGCTAACTTTTTCATCTGTATATACAGGCGCTCTTGTTCCGGGGTCAGCGGCACCTCACGGCGTATATACACCTTGGGCGGCAGGTCCAGACAGTCTTCTTTCAAGACGCGGTTGCTGAACCGGTCCAGCTTTTCCGACAGTTCGTCCAAACGACGGTATCCGACAATCTGTTGGAAGCTGCGATGCCCCATAGTGCGTTTCTGCACGTTGGCGTAACGGCTTTGGTAAGCAAAGTAGCTATTAAAGCCCAAGCATTTGTCCTTTAGCAGGTCGCACTGGCTGAACAGGTCCATTGGTGACTTAGTGATGGGCGATCCGGTAAGGATGCGGCGATACTTCGAGCGGTCACGCAGCTTCACGATGTTCTTTGTGCGTTGCGCCTTGCGGTTTTTGATGGTCGTGCTTTCATCGACAATAATCATGTTGTCTGGGTTCTGGAACAAGAAGGCTTCCGCGGCTTCTGTCCCACGGGGCGTGGAAAACGCTTCGACGTTCATCACAAAAATCTTCAGCACCTTGTCCTTCAAGGTGATGAAGTCGATCAGCTCGCTCTCAAACTTTTTTGTCTTCTGCGGCGTCCATCGCAGAACCTGCCGTTCAATGCGGTCTGGAAGATGCACGGGTATCTCGCCCTTGACCCAGTTGTCGTACACACCCTTGGGAGCGACAATCAATGCAGCGTTGATCTTTCCCATCTCATAAAGGATGGCCATGTTGTCTACGGCAACCTTCGACTTGCCTGTCCCCATCTCCATGAACAACGCATAATACTCCGCGGCCCACGAGTCAGACAACGCCTTGCGCTGGTGGTCGTAAGGCTTGGTCTTGAACTCAAATCCCTGCATTTTTGCCCCATGTAAAAATTGTGCTTGACAAGAGCTGAGTATAAGATATTATCTGCATTTGTCAAGGCCCGAACGGTGCCTTCAACCACGACAGGAGAAAGACGATGAGTGACGAACTCGCAAAATTGATGGAGCAAGACTTTGAAGACACGCTTGCGTCATCGGTCGAAAAGCTAGACCAACAGGGACTTACTTCGGTAGCCGCGTTGGCCCGCCAAATCCGAGACAAAGAAGACCGTATTGCCAGCTTAGAGGAAGACCTCAAGGCTGAAAAGAAGGCTCTTCTGAAGCTCACGGATGAAGATATGCCAGCCATGCTTGCAGAAATTGGTATTTCTTCGTTTAGCCTCGATGATGGTTCACAGGTCGAGGTGAAACAAACTTACGGGGCTTCCATCCTCGTAAACAACCGTCCTCAAGCCTACGAATGGCTGCGTGAAAACGGATACGATGACATCATCAAGAACAGTGTCATCTGTCAGTTTGGCCGTGGCGAGGACGACCAAGCAAGCGCCTTCGCTGCCTTCGCGCAGCAACAAGGGTATGTTCCAGAGCAAAAGACAGAAATTCACCCCCAGACGCTACGCGCCTTCGTTAAGGAACGTGTAGAAGAAGGTGATGAATTTCCCATGGAGCTTTTTGGAGCATGGGTTGGACAACGTGCAGTTATCAAGAAAGGTAAAAAATAATGGCCGATACAAAAGCAGTAGCTACCAAAGAAAACACCGCAGTCGCGGCATTTGATCCATCTATGTTTGAGGCTGACGCAGGCCGTGGCATGGAGAACATGGGACAGGAGGACATGGCTCTTCCCTTCCTGAAAGTTCTGTCAGGTAATGACCCTGTGTTGGACGAAAACGAAGAGGCTCGTAAGGGCGACATTTACAACACCGTAACTGGTGCAATCATCAAAGGTAAGACGGGCATTCGCGTCATCCCATGTGCTTACCAGCGACGGTTCATTCAGTGGGCACCACGTGGCAGTGGTAGCGGTGCGCCCGTGGCAATTTACGAGCCACAAGACCAGCGTCCCAAGACGGAGCGTTCACCCGACGACAACAAAGAATACGTTGTTGGCGGCGATGGCGACTACATCGAAGAGACGCACCAGCATTTTGTGATCGTCCTCAACGACGATGGGTCCGCGGAGACCGCACTGATTGCTATGAAATCTACGCAGCTCAAGAAGTCGCGTAAGTGGAACAGCATGATGGCGTCCCGTCAGATGCAGGGAAAGAACGGGCCGTTCACGCCGCCCCGCTTCTCACACATCTACCACCTCAAGACCATCGGTGAAGAAAACTCCAAAGGTTCTTGGCATGGCTGGGAGATGGGTCTGGAAGGCCCCATCACTGACGCGGCTTTGTATTCCCGTGCAAAGCAGTTTGCTGAAAGCATCACGGCGGGTGATGTTGTTGTTAAGCATACGGAAGATGACACTGTGAATGGTGACACACCATTCTAATCGTCATTGCGGCGGGGCTTACGGGCCCTGCCGCTTTTTTCCGTAGGGGGCAACAATGTCAGTAGAAAAATTTGCGGCCATATTTGATGGTCTGAAGGAAGCCTATGGCTACTTCAAAATAGAAAAAACAGGCGCTAATGGCAAAGCCAAGGGAAAGGCAGGCGTTCTACGCGAACCCCGCACCAAGAAGCTTTGGGAAAACCATTTATCTGGCAACGGCAATGGTCTGGGCATTATCCCGATCAACGAAGACAATTGCTGTAAGTGGGGCTGCATCGACATCGATCAGTACCCCCTCGACCATAAGCTCCTCATAGATAAAATACGGCGGATGCAGCTTCCGCTGGTCGTGTGCCGCTCTAAGTCAGGCGGTGCGCATTGTTTCCTGTTCTCAAAGGACTGGGTTGAAGCAAAAGACATGCAGAAGGCTCTGCAACACATGTCCGCGGCCCTCGGCTATGGCGAGAGCGAAATATTCCCTAAGCAGGTTAAGCTGCATCTGGATCGTGGCGACGTGGGTAACTTTCTCAATTTGCCATACTATGATGCAGAAAACGGGCTGCGTTACGCATTTCTGGACGATGGAACATCGGCGTCAATAGAAGAATTTTTTGACCTGTACGAAAAACATGCCCAGACGCCGGAAGAAGTTGTTAAGCTACAAGTAGTAGGCAGTGGCGAGACAGAACTGCTTCAGGATGGCCCGCCCTGCTTACAGATACTTTGTAAGATGAAGATCAGCGAAGGGGGCCGCAATAATGGGTTATTCAACATCGGCGTTTATTTACGAAAAGCGTATCCAGATAGTTGGGAATCCGAAATCCTTAAATACAACATGGAGTACCTATCTCCGCCGCTTCCACTCCCGGAGGTCAACGTAGTTGCAAAGCAAGTCCAGCGGAAAGACTATGCTTACAAATGCAACGACGCTCCAATCAATGCTTACTGCAACAAAGAGCTATGCCGAACCCGTAAAAACGGTATAGGAGCGGCTGTAGCAGGGGCCACAATCGCAAACCTGCGCAAGTATAACTCCACGCCCCCGGTCTGGTTTATGGACGTCAATGGGGAGCCTTTGGAGCTAGACACAGACGCGCTTATGAACCAGATCACGTTCCAGCGATCCTGCATGGAGCAGCTTAACTTCATGCCGCGTTCTGTGGCAAAGCAGCAGTGGGAAAGCCGCATCAGCACCTTGCTGAACGAAATGCGCGACAACGAGAGCGCGATCATCGAAGTGGCGCAGGATGCAAGCATCAGTGGCCAGTTCTATGATTACCTCGAAGAGTTCTGCCGTCATTTACAGCAAGCGCAAGACAAAGAAGAAATCCTGCTCCGTCGCCCATGGACCGACGAAGAGGAAGGCTGGACGTACTTCCGCCTGAAAGACTTCGAGGCATTCCTGCGGAAGAACAAATTCTTCGAATACAAATCACACAAGATTGCCCAGCGTCTGCGTGACATCAGTGGCGAAAGCGTGGTTTTGAAAATTAAAGGAAGGGCGGTGCGTGTTTGGAAGATACCGGCCTTTGATGTAGCAGACATCGACATCAATCCGCCGAAGTTTGGATCAGAGGAGGCACCGTTTTGACGGAGAATGTTTTTCGCACAAACCGTTACGATTTTGCAGAGCAGTATCGTGAAAGAAACTGGGCAATTTACCGTATGCGCGTTGTAGAGAAGCGGACGCTAGATAGCATCGGCGAGAAGTACAACATTTCACGGGAGCGTGTCCGCCAGATCGTTTTCAAAGCAGAAAACCTGATGAAGCACAGACGCTGGGCGGAAGCCAGTAAGAAGACAAACGGCAAGATGCCTGTTGGCGCACTGGATATTTCCATACGCGTCAGAAACGCCTTGCTGAACATGGGTGCCGCAGACTTGAACCTGCTTTTGTTCATCGACGTCGTGTCGCCTGAAGAAATGATTAAACAACCAAATTTCGGTCTACGCAGTTTGCGTGAGCTTATTGCGGCTATTGAGGAGGTAGACCCAGATGTTTCGAATCTTTGGACCGCCGGGCACGGGAAAAACTACAACCCTGCTAAACATGGTGGACGACGCGTTGGAGAAAGGGACGCATCCGCATAGGATTGCGTTCCTCGCCTTCACGCGTAAGGCGGCCAACGAAGCAAAAGAGCGGGCCGCAGCACGGTTTGGCTTGGACCCCAAGAAAGACCTGATCTATTTCCGCACCTTGCACTCGCTGGCGCTGACGATGACCGACATCCGGCCAGAGCAGGTTATGCAGGAGCAGAATTACAAAGAACTGAGCAACGCCATTGGCGTATCGCTTGGCGGGGCCAAGAACCAAAGCTTTGACGAAGATGTACCATCAATGGTGTCTTCTAATGACCCCATTTTAGGTCTGATTAACTTGGCTCGACTGCGTCAGGTGCCCTTGCGGGAGCAATATAACGAAAGCAACATCGAAGCCGACTGGAACACGGTGTCCTACGTCGACAAATGCTTGCGTGAGTACAAAGAAAAGCTGGGTCTGTACGACTTCACCGACATGCTGCAAGCGTTTGTGGATCAGTCTGATCGGTTCTGTCCGGAGTTTGACCTGTGCTTTCTCGACGAAGCGCAAGACTTGAGCAACCTACAATGGGACATCGCCGACATTCTGGACGCACATTCAGTGCGCATGTATGCCGCAGGAGATGATGACCAAGCGATTTACCGCTGGGCTGGCGCAAATGTCGACCGGTTCATTAATTTGCCGGGCGGCAGCGAAACACTGTCCCAGTCTTACCGTGTACCGAGCGAGGTGCATAAGATTGCGGAGGGTGTCGTGCGCCGCATCGCCCGTAGATTTCCGAAGAAATACAATCCCCGTGAAGAGAGTGGGCGTGTGGCGCGGATAAACAATATCCAATCCCTCGACATGACACAAGGCTCTTGGCTCATTTTATCGCAGGCAGGCTACCAATTAACTCCGGTCGCTAACGATCTGAAATCAAACGGTTATCTGTTCATGTACCGCGGCCACCGGAGCATCAGCGAAAAGATTTCTGACGCAGTAAATGGCTGGGAACAATTGCGCAAAGGAAAAGAGATCACGGGCGAAGTCGCTCGCAAGATTTACGGCTTCATGTCTATCGGTAATCGCGTCAAACGCGGCTTCAAAAAGCTGCCCGGCGTCGAGGACCAAGACATGGTTAACATGCAAGACTTGATCGTTAACCATGGTTTATTAGCAGATACTAATATGATCTGGTCCGAAGCCATGGATAAGTTGCCCGAAACAGATCGGGCCTACATCACCGCCTTGTTACGCCGCGGTGAGAAGTTCAATGGCATACCCCGCATTACAGCATCCACGATCCACGGATCAAAGGGCGGGGAAGCAGATAACGTCGTGTTGTTCACGGACCTCAGTCCGGCAGCCGACGAACAAATGCGCATCAATCCTGATGACATGCACCGTGTGTTTTATGTCGGCGTCACACGGACCAAGCAAAACCTCTACATCGTCGACGCGGAGGACGTATCACGTAGTTATGATTTATGAAGTGTTTTATTTGTGGAAGTGACGTCCTTTGGGGCGGAGATGAAGATTACGAAGATGGAGACGGTGGCGTAGGCATTGAATCCAATTACTCATGTAACAACTGTAGAGCTTTTTACATTGTTACGCATTCTGTGGAGAGAGAAGATGAAGAAAATGACTTGGGATGAATGGAAAGAACACGAGGCAGCAAAGCGCAAGCAATACAAAGAAATGGGCGTCGCTGATTTCAACGCTCACCGCGCTGAAAAGATGTGGAACGACCCGAACGTCAAAGACGAAGACATTCCTGCCGTAAAGTTCGAGTACGACAAAGAACTCGGCGAGATGGTATTTGCAGGCTACATCAATCAGGTAGAACACTAATGCGGCGCAACGAGGTAATCCACGCCGCAAAAGACCTGATTAACGGCGACAGGGCAGAAGATTACGGCGACGCATACGACAACCATGGTCGTATCGCAGAAGGCTGGAACGTCATCATGCGTGAAGCGCTCAAAACCCACGGGTATTTGACCCCGGCTCACGTGGCTCTCATGATGGATTGGCTTAAAACGAGCAGACTGCTAACAAACATAGATAAATTCGATTCATGGATCGACAAAGTCGGGTATTCGGCGCTGGGGGCGGAGTTCGTCGCCCTTGATGCACGGTCCCCGGAACAAATAATTGAGGAAGCCCGTGGCAGGTTTACAGATGGCGATGTTCGCACCGAAAAGTGAGTGGGTTCCTCCGCTCGAATTACCAGACATCACGTCGGCAAAGAAAATTGCAATCGACGTGGAAACAAAAGACCCGAACCTAAAACAGAATGGTCCGGGTTGGCCAACTAAGGACGGCTACATCGTCGGATACGCAATCGCGGTGGACGGCTGGTCAGGATACCTGCCAGTCAAACACCTCGGTGGCGGCAATCTCGACGAGAAGATCGTCAACCGGTGGCTTAAAAAAGTCTTTGAATGCCCCGCAGACAAGATTATGCACAACGCCCAGTATGACTTGGGCTGGATTACTGCAACAGGCTTCAAAGTAAACGGTCGCATCATCGATACCATGGTCGTGGCGTCTTTGCTGGACGAAAACCGGTTCAGTTACAGCCTGAACGCGCTGTGCTACGACCACCTCAACAAAACCAAATCAGAGAAGGCCCTTGTCGAAGCTGCAAGGGAGTTCGGCATCGACCCGAAAGCTGAAATGTGGAAGATGCCAGCCATGTATGTTGGACCTTACGCTGAAGCTGACGCCGAACTGACCCTCGAACTCTGGAATTACTTCTCCGTTCAGCTTGGCAAAGAAGAGCTTTGGCCTATCGCAAACCTCGAACTTGATCTGCTCCCATGTCTCGTGGACATGACCATGCGTGGCGTCCGTGTCGACACCGACAAAGTGGAGCGAACTCGGGATAGTCTGCTCAAACGAGAGAGGGAAGTCCTGAAGCAAATCAAGCACGTCGCTGGCAGCGATGTCGAAATCTGGGCAGCTCAGTCGCTCGCGAAAGCGTTCGACAAAGTCGGCGTCGCATATCCAAAGACCGAAAAAGGCGCACCGTCGTTCACGAAGCTGTTCCTCCAAGAGCATGAGCATCCCCTCGCGAAGCTCGTCGTCGAGGCTCGGAACCTGAACAAGACATCCGGCACTTTCATCAATTCCATCATGAAACACTGCCACAGTGACGGCAGAATACACGCTCATATCAACCAAATCCGTTCTGATGATGGGGGCACGGTCAGTGGGCGGTTCTCTATGTCCAACCCTAACCTGCAACAAATCCCGGCCCGCGATCCTGAAATCGGGCCACTGATCCGTAGTCTGTTCTTGCCAGAAGAAGGCGAGCAATGGGCTGCCATTGACTTCTCGCAACAAGAACCGCGCATCTTGACCCATTATGCGCATGTATACGGTAAAATGCGAGGATTGCCGCTGGAAGGTGCCCAAGAGTTTGTGGACCGTTACAACAACGATCCAAGCACCGACTTCCACACCATGGTGGCCGAGATGGCAAACATCCCGCGTAAGCAGGCAAAGACCATCAACCTCGGCATGATGTACGGCATGGGCGTAAACAAACTGTCCGAACAGCTCGACATTTCCGTCGAGGAAGCCAAAGCAATCATTAAGCAGTACCACACACGCGTTCCGTTCGTGAAAGGGCTGATGAATGGCGTCACCAACCGTCTAAACGAGAAATCTTCGGGCGGATCACTGCGCTCGATCCTTGGACGCAAGTGCCGCTTTGACCTGTGGGAGCCAGATACGTTCGAGATGAACAAGGCGCTGCCATATCGTGAGGCTGTGGACACTTACGGGGCCACGACACGTCTCAAGCGGGCTTACACCTACAAGGCGCTGAACAGGCTAATTCAAGCCTCTGCGGCGGACATGACAAAGAAAGCCATGGTCGACATCTACAAGACAGGACGTCTTCCGATGATCCAAATCCATGACGAAATCGCCATGTCGGTTAAAAATGTTGACGAAGCCAATGAAATCGCTAAGATTATGGTCGATGCTGTTCCGCTCGAAGTGCCCAGCAAGTGCGACGTTGAGATAGGTCCGTCGTGGGGCGAAGCGAAATAGCTATCCATACTGCTCATGGACCGCCACCCATCGGTCCGCCTCAAACTGACCCCGCTTCGGCGGGGTTTTTCTTGCATTCTTGCATATTCTCTTATAATATCGTAGATATGCCGGGGTACTGGAGTAGAATTTATGGATACAACACGCTGGAAAAGCATCCTCGTACCGCGAGAGGTGTATGAAGAAATTAAAGAGCTGTCAAAAAACGAGGGTCGCACCATCGGTGGTCAACTGCGCCTTGTTTTTGATTGGTATAAAGAACAACACGGTGGTGAGGCGGTAAATGAGCGACTGGAACAGCGACGCGGGTGAGGTTCACAAGCGTCTAATCAAGAACCACTGTCCCAAATGCGACCTTCCGTTGCAACTCATTGAAATCACTGAAGAAAAGATCAAACGTTTCTGCTCGACGTGCAGGTTGACTATCCAAGACAGCCGCGACAGTGCAGAAATACCGCCCGATATATGCGATCAAGTATTGCATATCGCATACGAGCTGGGGTATAGTTCTCTCGTGACCTCATGGTCGCACTCCGTAGAAGAGACCCGCCCCCAGTTCGGTTGCCCCCGGCTGGGGGCATTTCGTTCAGGAGAGAAAAATGGAAAACCAAAAGCAATTCGTCGACGGCCTCTTGGCCAAAAAGCCACGGGACACGGCTCCCGATTGGATTAAGTGCAATATCAGTATCAAGCGCGAAGAACTCGCAGCGTGGCTCGCAAGCCAGACTGACGAATGGATCAACGTGCAAGTTTGCGAAAGCCGCAATGGAAAATGGTATGCAGAGGTGGATACGTGGAAACCGAAAAGCGAATGAGTGAAATGCGCTGGGGCGAAGCAGTCGCCGTCATTAACCGAACAATAAATGAACACCTGACGGCAATCGAAAAAGATGATACGTTGGAACCAGAGGCGAAAAAGTTGAAGGTCAATGAAATTGAAAAGTCATGGCAACGCATCCTTATCGGATGAAGACGCCGAGCAAGCAAAAGAAGACTTCGCAGCGCAGGGCCTGTACACCGGGCCCGCCATCGGCGGAGCCCTGACACAAATTATCGCCAACCTGCTCGAAATATCACCTGATAAAGAATCCGCGATGCAAATGCTCTCAGCTTGCATCCATAATGCGTCCGTCAACGTGGCGGATAAGAAAGCAACGCACTACGCCGGACATGAAATCCATTGACAAGATCGCATAGGTTCGCATACACTCCGTAATGCTACAACTATGGAGATGCACCTATGAAAGACCTTATCACTATCGACGAAGTCTGCGAGATTGCAAAAGTATCGAAGCCGACTGTCTATCGTCGCGTCAAGCAGGGCACATTCCCGAAACCTAAGAAAGTGCCGTCGACCGCGGCCCGCGGACCAAAGAAGGTAAACCGTTGGGAGCGTGGCGAAGTCATGGGCTGGTTGCTCAAAGGCAACGACCCGAAATGGCTTAAACAACCCGTCAAAGACATCAAAGAATCGTGCGCCAAACTCGATAAAGCGCCCATCACACACAAAGAACTGGCCACGGCCATGGAACCGGGGCTCAATGCCCTGTTTGGTAAAGAAGCCTTGCAGCCAGATGATGCAGCTAGGTTAGCCGAAGGCGCGACCGACCTATACGACTTCGAGCCTGTCGAGGAACCATCCAAGACAAAACGCTATATAGCTCAAGCCGTAATAGGAGCCTTGTTGGCTGGCATCGCCGTCATGTTGTTTACATGAAGGAAGACCTCAAAGAAAAATGGTGGGCGTGGCACAAACAAAACCCAGAGTTCTACAAACTCTTCGAACGCTTCACCTTCCAAGCTATCGAGCGAGGACACTCTCGCTTGTCCGCTTGGCTAATCGTTAATCGCATCCGGTGGGAGACCATGATCGTCACCACCGGAGACGACTACAAAATCAGCAATGACTACATCGCGCTCTACGCACGTTTGTTCATGCACCAACATCCACAATACAAAGGCTTCTTCAAAACAAAGCCGATGAAACGCGTGTACATCGCGGAGGAAGAACAATGAAAGCACTCACAGTAAACATGCACCCAGCATCAGGACAAAACCAACCGCTGGTCTATCGAGACGTCAAAACATGGGCTTGGGACGATAAATACGTCCACATCATCCTCGAAGACGACGACACAACCATCTGCCTCAACTCAACATACGTCATCGGCGTAGTCTGGAAAGACGAACTCGAACCAGAACAGCCCGAACTATGGGACGTCGACGATGATGACACCGACGACTGAACTCCCACTCTGGATCGAAGCGGACCTCGATCAGCTCGGGGTCCGCAAGCCAAAACCTAAGAACCACACCTCTTCCTCAAAGCCCGCGGATCACAAACCAACACCGTGGAAACCCGAGTATGCGGGGCAAGAGCCGCCTTTCTAAACAACTTGCCTTCCGTGTAAAAATAAAATAATATTTTATTAAATTATAATCCTGCACGGAGGCTCTCCCCATGATCGATACCATCGACTACATCACTTCCATCCAATTGCAACTGACCGCAGAAATCGCACGAGAAGTCGAACACGGCGCAACACAACGCGACGTATTCGAAGCAGTCGCACATACCCTCACTGACGTCATGCACACACCAACCTCCCCGTCTTGGGTCGCTACGTTCGCTAGAAGCCAACCACGGAACTTGGCCCACGGATCAATCGCCAGAATACAAAGCCTCAAAAAAATGCTCGACGACAACATGAGCGTCTGGAGCGCACAATGAACCGCGGACCACGGGTCTTGTTAGAAACACGCTTTCTTATATATAGAACCTCAAATCCAAACCGAAGGTGAAAGTGAATATGCCCGTAACCGGCGTAACCGTGTAACTTTGGACAAAAAGTCTTTTATATATATAGACTTACAAGTTTCATAAACAGAAAAAATAAAATGTAACGAAACCAGAGTTTGTGTAACCAGCAAGGGGCAAGACTGCGTTAAGGGGGTCGTGGGAAAATTTTTTCGAATTTTTTTTCTGGCTCTATATAAACAAAGGGGCTAATTTAAGCTAAACTACCTCTAATTAACTGGAGAATGCCATGGCTCGAAGAAGACAAGGGGACACCGCAAAATCCACACCTGTGGCCCCTGTAAGAAAACGCGGAAGACCACGGGCTACCAAGGCCCAACCTTTGACACGCAAGCAAGAGCTGTTTGTAAAAGAGCTTGTCTCGAAAGACGGACAGATCACAATGAGGGAAGCGGCCATAAATGCAGGCTATCCCGCAAGCTCTGCCCATAGTCGGGCCTATGAGCTAACCAATCCACACATAAGCCCGCATGTTGTTGCAGCCATCCAAGCTTATCGCGCCGAACTGGACGAAAAGTATGGCGTGACCTACCAACGACACCTGCGAGATTTGCAGACCATCCGTGATATGGCTTTGCAGAACGGCGCATATTCGGCAGCAGTCCAAGCTGAGTATCGACGGGGGCAAGCGCAGGGCGACATCTATGTGAGCAAATCAGAAATCCGCCACGGCAGCATCGACAGCATGAGCAAGGAAGATGTGCTGAAGGCCCTTGAAGAGATAAAAAACCAATATGCCCCGATCACTATCGACGTTACTCCCGAAGGACAAAACAATTCCCAGAACCGCGACAAAGCGCGAGTCAGACTTTTGGCAAATGATGAAGCGGGGGCTGACGAAGAGTTCGCGGAAGATTATAGCGACGAGGCTTGAAACGTGGGCGATGCCCGGGGTGCCTGACGTCTTGCTTTGTGACGAAGACGGAGACTTTCATTTTGTTGAGCTGAAGGCGACGGGGGGCAAAGCCGTCGAGCTGCGTCCCCACCAAGTCGCTTGGCTTTCAAACCATGCTCATGCCAGTGCGTGGGTTTTGGTGCTGAAAAAGAAAACAAAAACTATGCCGCAGCGTGTGTTTTTGTATCCGGGCAGCGCCGCAATGGACCTGAAGTTGGCAGGCATGGAGGTCGAGCCGCTGTTCGAGTGTGAAGGCGATCCCGACTGGGAAACAATTTTTGGCTTGATAAGTCCCAGATAATCGCATAACATCCCATAGTCTCTTTTAACTTACGGAGGATATGAGATGCTTAAACAACTGATGAAAACGGAAATCGACGGGGCAGCGTCGGTTGAGCTGTTCCAAACTTCTTTTGGCTATGCCGTTCGATACGGGCTGGAGGTCAACTCAAACCTGCGCAAGCAAGATGCGTTTGACATCTATGCCGCGTCCGTTCGCCACGCCATGGCATGTGCCGGTCTTGAACTGGAGGCCGCGTGATGGATCAGAAATACGACGAACGCCACGGCGGCCCGTTTGATCGGGGCGGCGCAGACTTTTGGTATGGCCGTGGATATACGCCGCACTATTACAAAGGCGGCAGTTATACGAGCGACCGTGTCGACATGCGCGACATGACCAAAGACGAGATTGCGGCCTATCGTGCGGGATATGAGCAAGCCGAAGAGCGCGGGGATCAAAAAGACTGGGGGGACGACGGATGATGGAAAGGTATTACAGAGACGAGAATTTGAACTTGTATAAAATTCTCACAGAGACCCCAGACTTTTACATTTGCGAAGGATTGAAGGGGCCTTTTTGCGGGAGAATTGTGAACTTTCATAAACGAACCGGAAAACGGCAAGGGTGACGACGGATGATGATAATTGCAAAGCTTTGGGCATATCTGAAACATGGCCCCGAAAAGGTCCGCGAATGGGAAGAGAAACAAAAGCGGGGGCGACCGATGAAACGACCGCAGCAGCGCATCCGCAAAAGGCGAAGATAACTTTTGAAAAAATTGCCCGCTTGACTGCGGGCTTTTTTATGTCGTATAGTATGCGATATGTCTTATACCTACGGAGGGCAAACCATGTTAAAGACTGTAGAAATTAGTCGGGCCAAAAAAACCAAAGGCATCGCGGTAACTTATCGGGCGGGCAGTGGCGAGAAATACGCAACTTGCCCAAGCGATTGCAAAATGAATTGCAGTGGTAAAGGCGCGGCCGAAATAGATTGGGAATATTTTGACGCGTTGTTGGATGCTGTACCACCCAAGGGCGTCTCGTTTACCTACACGCATTTTCATTGGAACCAGTGGTTTCGAAATCACTGGGAGGGCAAGACGGTTATAAACTATTCAACGGAATATTTAGAAAACGCCAACATTGCGGCGGATTATGTTCCGACGGTGGTGGTCGTGCCCGAAACATTTTGGCACGGTCGCAAGACGGCAGCACCCCACGGAAAAACCATTGTAAGATGCCCCGCAGAATATCGCGACATATCTTGCGCCCAGTGTGGAAACGGCGATCCACTTTGTGCGCGTCGGGATCGTGATTACATCATCGGATTTACAGCGCATGGGCCGAGCAAGAAAAAGGCAGCCGATCCGACCCAGCGCGGGGGATGCTATGCCGACGCGGGCAACTGCCGGATTTGGTGGGATCAAACCGCAAACAGCGACCAGCCCGACGAGACCGACGCGGAAAAGGTGCGGCGCTTTGCCAAGTCACTGCCGCCGCGGTCGATCATCCGCCACCATGTTGCGGGCGATATTGGCGCGGAATAACTTTTTTAAAAATTATGTTGCGCCCTATGGGATTTTATGCGACAGTTCAGAGGCAGGTCGGGCAATGGCCTGCCTTTTTAACTTTCTACGGAGAAAAAAAATCATGACTTACACAACCAACGCTTTCGCCCATGGTATCGGAAACAGCGCAGTTTCGTCGCAGTGGTTTAGCCGCCCAGACGATCAAAAGTTTTTATCGCTTGATGATATGCTGGCCTATAAAAAAATCGACGCCCACCGCATGACGTCGCGCACAGTCGACACCCACAAAATGAAAATTGTTGGCGACATCGACGAGGGCAGCCCCAGCGCCGGAAATATCTTTGTTGAATATGACGACGACAACGGTCGCGAGCATATCAACACCCCGACCAATTGGAGCTTTGGACAGCTTGCCCAACTGGCGGGCGCACCGTCTGGATATTTAAAAGACTTGCCCGCGCCATTGGCGGCGGACTGTATCCAATGGGGTTTGCGCTATAACCGAGGCCGCGAGCTGGTCAAAGTTTACGGGCACCAACAAGACGGCGGCGAACTACGGGCAGCAACTGGCCCCGATTATGGCCGGATTTATGACTGGGAAATTTTGGAACCGATCAAAAACTTGGTTGACGCGTCTGGCGGTCGCTGGAAAGTGCCCGGCATGATGACCGGCAGCCGCAACGGTTTGGCCGTTTATGATCCAGAAATCCCCGTGAGCATGGAAACGACGACTTTGTTTGCATCCGACCGCGACGTTTTTGTTTTCCTTGTTGACGACCGCAACCCCATCGAGGTGGGCAAGCTTGCCAACGGCGAGCCCGATTTGATGTTCCGCGGGTTTTACGCTTGGAACAGTGAGACGGGCAGCAAGACCGCAGGCATTGCGGCGATGTATCTGCGCGGGGTTTGTATGAACCGCAACCTTTGGGGCGTTGAAAATTTCCACGAAATTAAAATCCGTCACACTAAATTCGCGCCGGATCGCTTCGCAGCGGAGGCCCGCCCTGCGTTGCAATCGTTTGCCAATGGATCGACAGCGACTTTTGTCGAGGGTGTGCAGGCAGCCAAGGCCGCCAAAGTTGCGAGCGATGACGACGACCGCCTTGCGTTTTTGACTAAACGCGCCGGATTGTCTGGACGTTTGGCCAAGGCAGCGGCAGCCCGCCACATCGAGGAAGAGGGCCGCCCTGTTGAAACCGTATGGGATGCAGCGCAAGCGATTACCGCAATCGCCCGCGACATTCCCCACCAAGACGCCCGCATAGAAATCGAGCGTAAAGCGGGGGCATTGCTGGACAAGGTCGCAGCATAAAACTACCGCGCCGCCGTAGTGACTGGGCCGCCTTCGGGCGGTCCTTTTTTATGGGGGTTTACTTTTATAAAAGTTATCGCATATAATCCCAGACACCGGGCGGGCAAGCCCGGCAACTTGAAACCTACGGAGGCCAAACCATGGCAAACATTCACACCTTGAAAATCCGCCCCAGCGACTTTGTGCTGGATCGTGTCCTAAACCCTGCCGCGGATCGTCGCATCGGATCGGCCCGGCCCGGCGACATTCTGGAAGCTTGCGGGATCATCCCCGACTTTTTCTGCGCGGCCTGCATCATGGCCAGCAATAGCGGCGAGCCGTTAACGCTGGACGCCATCGCGGACGGCATGGACGCCGAATATCAGATGGGCGGCTTTTGCTATCCCTTCGGCGGATCGGTCGACGTCGACGGGACATATCGCAGCGAATTTGCGGACGATCCGGACATGGCCCCGCTGGCCCGCTTTGGATTTGACGGGCGGTTTTTCTGCTATGTTTACGACTACGGGATAGTCGCGATCCGCGACGGGTTGGACGGTCCCGCCAAGATTGCCCGCTTTGACTAGGGGCAGCGCATCGCAGCAACTGGCCGCCTTCGGGCGGCCTTTTCTTTTGCGGCTTTACTTTTTCAAAAGTTATCGCATATAATCGCAGACGACGGGGGGCAACCCGTCGCAACTTTTAACAACTACGGAGGCGCAAGCCATGATCGACTTAAAAACAAACCCCGACCACCTACACGCAATCGCAAGCAATGTCCGACTGACTGACCAGACCGACCTTGCCCACGATCTCGACGCAGCCGCGCATGATCTCAAAAACCTGCGCGACTATGCCGAGCGGATCGAGCGCAGCGTTAACCAGATGAGCGGCGAAATTCAAAGCATACGCACCCAGCGCGACGAGGCCGCCGCCGCGTTGCTGGCCATTATCCGGCCCGAGCTGGAAAGGATGATTGACGATGCCGTCGAGCAATGCCGCCCGCTGGAAGACCTACGCGACCGCGTCGAGCGGTTAGAGGGTGACCATACCGGCTACGTTGAAATCCGAGACACTGTCCGAGACATGATCCGCGACGGCGATATTATCGTCAGTATTGACCACAGCTAAACCAGCGCCACCGCGCAACGCTGGCCGCCTTCGGGCGGCCTTTTTTATGTCTGGTGATTAACAGTTAAACAAGGCGGGCCAAGGGCCGCGCCCCCATGGCAAAACGTACGGGCCGCGTCCCGCGCACCCC
>Ga0208428_1000338_pt1 | contig 22766 bp, 35 predicted proteins | sample DEB08_DNA_11_FD_184535 | JGI IMG/M metagenome (GOLD analysis project Ga0208428, IMG submission 184535) | Aqueous microbial communities from the Delaware River and Bay under freshwater to marine salinity gradient to study organic matter... | ecosystem: Environmental > Aquatic > Marine > Coastal ... | reverse complement strand
ACCTGATTGTAATGCACTGTCAGCCAATGCACCCTGTGCTGATGTTGCCGCATCTGTAATGCCATAACCCGCTAGTGTTGTTGGTGTTCCTGTAATGCTACCCCAACTAAAGTCTTGAGCAACACCTGTAATTGTAATGTTACCTTCTGCATCACTTGTTGTTGTTATTGCTGTGCCACCATAGATATTAAACTGCTCACCATTGCCTATGTTTCTAGCAGTTGAATCATCTGCTCCAACTTTAAATCCAAAAGTTTGTGGTACTTGATCTACAGTAATATAACCAACGTCATTTGTAAATTGTGATATGTTGCTAGGGCCAGTAACAGTAATAACACCATCTGACAAACTTGTTGTTATGTTTGTGCCACCGGCAATCTGTACAGTTTCTTGTGAATTGATTGGTTCAACAGTTGAGTCATCAGCGGCAATATTAAATTTGTATGTTCCTGCTAGACTTGGTAAATCTGTTAGGTCATTGTAACTACCTGTTGTTGCCACTGTTGCAAAACTTACATTGCTTGCACTTGTTACTAATCCTTTTGCATTTACTGTTACAGTGTTAAATGTACCTACGTTTGAGTTTACCGTATCAAGGGTAAGTGTAACTGTGCTTGCACCGCCTGCCAAAGCACCACCAGTACTTCCACTCATGTCACCATCAAAGGTAATATTTGGTCTTGAACTTAAATCACTGTAAGAACCTGTTGTTGATACTGTTGCAAATCCTGCTTCTGTAATTGTTCTATTAATAAACTGTCCTGAACTATACTGTAATAATTCACCATCTGCTATTGCTGAAAGAGTAACATCATTTAAATCACCGATGCTTTCGTTATTAATATTAGAAATAAATGCTGTAGTTGTATTATTATAATTTGAAAGATCTGTGTCAACATTAATAGTAATATCGCCTTCAGCATTTGATGCTGTTGATGCTACGCCGCCGTCACCGAGAATACCAAAACTTTCGCCGCCTTGCACAATTCTTACTGTGGAATCGTCAGCACGTAATTCAACTCTTCCTATCGCACTTGCTACAATTTCTTCAGCACTTTGTAGGCTGATTGTAACAGCATCTGAATTAGGATCAACAGTAAAATTAACTCCTGGTCCACCTATTACCGTAAGGGTATCATTATCTGCATCTGCAACCACCTGTCCGGCGCCACTAACACCGTTTTGGAAGTTCATTATGCGAAAGGAATCTATTACTTTTACTGTCATATTTCTCGGTTCTCCTACGTGTATTTACCGTAGATAAAAGAATAGAGACAAAGTTACCTATGCCTCTATTCAATGTTACTAGTATGTATTTTGTTTAATATAAGCGCCTATGGCGTGGAAAGATCCTTCTTTGTTGACTTCTTTTTGTTATAGGTAATGTATTGTGTAATATAGTGTATTTATTAGGTGCAACTTTTCTGTTGCCAGGTAAGTTGCCAACCCCGTAGGACTACGCCGCTAGGCGTAAGTCTTCAGATGCAAAATTATCGTTTGCATTTATGGTTTTTGGACAAATAGCGTGAGTCTCCCCATATTTGCTCGGTCGTTCCTTACCGGTAATCTCTTTCATTCTTAACAAGCCGATCGATCCTAGTTCACCCCCATCATAAGCACTCTGTTTAGTTCTTTACGATCCGCCCTCGTCAGGTTGGGATAGAGTGCTTATGGTGGAGGTGCAGGGTACCGCCCCCTGGTCTCGTACTTATGACATACAATGACGTCAACAATTACCCTATATTTATAGCACCATTTTATCTGTGTGTCAACCATAAAGTGCGTATTTTTTAATTAAATGATAACTAACGTCCAAGAAAATAGCCAAACAACTAACCAAGGAGGGTTATGGCAAAGATGAGAACTTTTACCTTCACGGACGGTGATAAGGTAGAAACACGAGAAGCAGTAAGTTATAAAAAAGCAGTACTATCATTCCAGGGCGGAACAAAGAGCACATCTGTAAAAGTAGAGTGGGAAGCCAAAAAAGGCGGCATCTACGAAATAGTACAACAATTACCAATTGGTAGAAAAATAAGACAAGCCATGGCGGCAGAAAAGAAAAGAGCGGCATTAAAGGCTAAAGCAGGAGCGTAATCTATGAAACTACATAAAGGATATGAACGTCATATTTCAACGCCTAAGAAAACAAGTCAATCAGGTAAGAAGCGTTCGTGCAAGATGAGTTCAATGAACAAGTCTAAAAAACGCAGTCTTAAATTTTACAAAGGACAAGGAAAATAATGATTAGAAATTTTAAAGATATAGTGATTTTATTAATAACAAGTGGTGTATTATTACTTCTTGGAGTTATCATTATAGGTGACTATGTGGTAGCACTAGAAGAAAACAGACCAGTAGATGAATCCGTAATAACATTGATGAAGATGTCTGTTACAGGACTAATTGGTGTCATTGGTGGATACATTGGTGGAAGTAAATAATGGCCGGCGTAAAAGCAAGAGGTATTATTACCCACCACCTAGCAAGATATCACAATGAAAGAGAAATTAAACCTTGTAGATGGATTGCAGATGGTAAGGGTAAAGGTATAATGGTTGCTCAATATAAAGATACTAGTGATTTAGTTGTTGATGATAAAGGTAATCCAATACCTTGGAGCAGAGCCTAACCGCCTGCAAAACAATTAGAACTTCCAGCGGCAACACTTGTGCATCCGCTGATTCCATCACCTATTCTACCACAGCCTAGACCGTTTACAAAAACAGTGGTAGAACCCACAGCAATTGGAGCCGCGTGTGCTGGACAAGGAACACCAGGTAATAGATGTGTTGTGTTTACATCGCCCTGTCTAGAAATAGCAATACCATTAGCAAATACTGTTGGTGAACCAACGGCTCTGGTCATTCCCGAACAGTGTGCTACGTCTGCATCACCTATTCTTGTTATTGCTGGCATTTCTTTCTCGCTCCATTAAAAATTGTAATCTATCATTCCATTTACTTATTTCCTCATGCTGTTCTTCAGTATGTGGAGGTTCTGGAATTTCAGGCACAAATTTAATAACATGGTCAAAGTGTTCAGGAATATTTTCCCAAGCGTTAACAGTTACTTCTTTACCTTCAACTAGAAATACAAACTCGTGCATACGAGTATTTATTTTGTTTTGAGAGCGTCGCCTAGTCCTGCAGGAGCAGTAACTATTCCAGATGTTTGTTTTTGATATGCATCAGAGAACTGTTTCATTGTTTTTGTGATAATTGTTACACTTGACTTCTTAAATGAATGTGTTTTATCTGATTCTGCTGTAAAAAGATATTGTTGTAATCCTACACCCTGTTGACTCATTACAAGTGTAAGTGGTGTTTTAATTCTATAAACATCATCCTTTTCTTCAATGAGTTTTCCTATTAGTTCTTCTCCGGAGTTTAATTTAAGTGTAACTACATCTCCGGTTTTATATGGTGCTTCGATTAGCATTATAGTGTGTATCCTGTTCCGTTGTAGCCTGTGTCATCTACGTATTTTGTAAAAGCATCATAGCCGCCGATTTTCTTTCCGTTAATTACAATCTGTGGTACAGTTCTTGCGTTTGGAAACTGTTCCATTAGTTCTTCTCTTGTGTAATCTGTTCCAAGAGATTTGTATGTGTAATTAAACCCTCGAGTCTCGCAAAAATTCTTTGCCTTATCGCAGAATGGACACATTGGCTTGCCGTAAATTTCTATCATAGTTTAAATCCTTTAAATGTATCCTTACTTATGTCTTGCTTCACACCGCCAATTAAATATGACTCAACTTCTGTTTCCTGTGGAGCAACCTGTAATCCTGCACTTGATAACCAATGCTGTGTCCAAGGTAGTGGGTTAGTGTTTAGTGGACGATCATAAATTGTGTTTAGACCTAAGGCCTTTAATCGCTTGTTAGCAATAAATTCAACGTATGCGTGTAGTAAGTTGCTATTAAGACCAATCATAGATCCGTCTTTAAAAAGGTAATCCGCCCAACGTTTCTCTTCTTCAACACATTCTTTCCAAAGTTCATAAACTTCAGGTTCAAGTTCTTTTGCAATCTTTTTGAAGTCTGGATCATCATCACCTTTCATCCAGTGCTTAATAATATGCGTGGACAAGTTTAGGTGTGTTGCTTCGTCTCTAGCAATAAGACTAATAATCTTAGCACTACCTTCCATTAGTTTCAGTTCGCCGAACGCAAAGGTACAAGCGAACGAAACATAAAATCTAAGTCCTTCAAGAATATTAACGGTCATCATGGCTTTATACAATGCTTTCTTCACATCATATAAATCGCCTTTACCTTTATTAAAATAGTTGTTAGCAATGTCATTAAATTCATCATAGTATTTTGTTACACTAACCGCACGTTCAATAATCTTTTCGTCATCTAGGATAGTGTCAAACACTTCGCTTGGATTTGCATATACATTTTTAACAATGTGTGTATATGAACGACTGTGAATTGTTTCAAAGAAATCCCAAGCAATAATACAACCTTCTAATTCTGGATTAGAACAATATGGTAAGAATGATAAACAAGGACCGCGACCTTGTACACTATCAAGCAGTGTTTGATATTTTAGATTGCTTGTAAAGATATGCTTTTGTTCTGGGCGTAGTTCCTGATAATCACCCCTATCCTTTTGAAGAGAAACTTCTTCAGGTCGCCAAAAATATCCAAGCATGGTTTGATTAAGTTTATCATACTCCGGATACTTGAATACGTCATATCGTTGTGTGTTCTGATCCGCACCAAAGAACATATACTCTTTGGTGAAATCGACCTTGTCTCGGTTGAATACTGTTTTTGTCATTCTTGTCTGTGTGTCCTTTTTCCTTCTCGGCATAAAATCCTATATAGCACAGGCGTCACAATGTTCTGAGTCGTCTGCGACTTTTTCGGTCTCACCGTTTGAATGTCCATTTGTGTGTCCATTTGTGTGACCATTAGTTCCATTTACCATTGTAACATCGTTTTTGTTTGTGTCAACAATCGTTTCTTCCAATCCTGCAGGTTGTACATTATCTTCTTCACCTTTAAAGTCGTATGTGTTTTGATAGTACGAAGTCTTCCAACCTAACTTATAGGTTGTCAACATATCTTTCATCATAACACTCATAGGCACTTCGTTGTTTTCGTACTGCAAAGGATTGTATGACCAGTTGCCTGAAATAGCCTGATCAAAAAACTTCTGCATGACCGCAACAATATTAATATATCCTTCGTTGCCTTTCATATCCCAAAGCAATGTATAGAAATTCTTTAATTGCTGATAGCCTGGAACAATCTGCTTAAGAGGCCCTTTTTTGCTTTTCTTAACGGACAAGTATCCTCTAGGCGGTTCGATACCGTTTGTTGCGTTCGACACAACGGAACTGCTCTCCGATGGCATTTGTGCGGACAGTGTTGAGTGTCTAAGACCGTGTGACTTAATGTCCTTTCTAAGACTAGTCCAATCATGATTTAATTTCTTTCCGACAATGTCATCAATATCTGCTTTGTAAGTATCAATAGGTAAAATTCCATCACTGTACTTAGTTCTATTAAAGTATTCACACGCACCTCGTTCTTGTGCTAGTTTATTACTTGCTTTTAACAGATAATACTGGAAACTTTCTGTTAGATCATGTACAAGTTTCCATGCTTCTTTATCGGCATACTTGACTTTGTGTTTGGCTAGGTAATGTGCTAAGCCGATATAGCCAATACCTAATGAGCGTCGAGCCTTGGTAGATAGTTCTGCCGCTTTTACAGGATAACCTTGATATTCAATAATTTCCTCTAATGCTCTAACGGACAAATCACACAGTTCTTCAAGTTCTGAATTTTCTTTGTTAAGTGTTAATGCACCCACGTTAATTGCGGAAAGAATACATAATGCAATTTCACCATTCTCGTCATCAATGTGTTGAATAGGTTTAGTTGGTAGTGTAATTTCCTGACATAGGTTACTCATATAGACAGTATCTTTAAATGAACTGTGGGTATTACAATGATCCACATTCATAATATAGATACGTCCTGTTTCAGCACGTTCTTTTAATACTGCTGAAAATAATTCTTGTGCATCAATTTTCTTTTTACGGATAGATGTTTTACGTTCATACTGTTCGTACAACTCTTTAAATTTGTCTTGATCACTATAGAATGCTTCGTACAAGCCAGGCACATCATGTGGCGAGAAAAGAGTAATTTCTCCACCGCTTAACAGCCTTTCGTACATTAGTTTGTTAAGTTGAATTGAATAGTCTAATTTACGCACACGGTTGTCGTCTGTGCCTTTGTTATTTTTAAGAACTAAAATGTCTTCAATTTCATAATGCCATAATGGGAAGTGTGTAGTAGCACTACCCCCACGTACACCGTTTTGTGTACAACTTCTTACTGTTGCTTCGTAAACTTTTAGAAATGGGATAACACCTGTGTGTGCTACTTCTCCACCTCTGATTTTAGAATTGATTGCTCGTACTCGGCCTGCATTGATTCCAATTCCTGCCCTTTGAGCAATGTAGTAACCGATCGCACTATTACTGCTAAAGATTGAAGGAAGAGTATCATCAATATCAACAAGAACACAAGAGGCAAACTGACGAATAGGAGTACGTACTCCGGCCATGACGGGGGTTGGGATATTGATTTTAAAAAGTGAGGTCGCATCATAATATCTTTTTACGTATTGTAAACGTGTCTCCTTTGGGTATTCAGCAAACAATGTTGCCGCAATCATCATATACATGAACTGCGGTGTTTCATAAATTTGTCCGCTTGATCGATCCTGACAAAGATACTTGTCAACAACTTGACGTAAACCTGCATAGGTAAAATCTTCGTTACGATCGTGTTTAATAAATGTGTTTAGTTTTTTTAATTCTGTTTCAGAATATTTTTCTCGAATAGCAGGATCATAAACCCCACGTTTGATGTTTAGGTCAATAATCTCGGAAAGAGTGAGATGATCGTATTTTCCATAAACTTGTTTGTGTAATCCGTATAGTAACAATCTTGCCGCGGCAAATTGATAGTTAGGTGATTCTAATGAGATAAGATCGTTAGCACTGCGAATTAAAATGTTTTGAATTTCGTCAGTTGTCATTCCGTCGTAGAACTGCAAATCCGCATTCATTTCAATTTGTGATGCTGATACTCCTGTTAGGTCGTCACAGGCTTCCTCTACAACAAAATGAATCTTATCTAAATTAAGTTTTTCTTTTCGGCCGTCGCGTTTGGTAATAAGAATTTCTTTAGATGCGTTCATAGTGTTTCTCTTTCCTTATAATATCTTTAATCTTGTGTAGTTGAGTATTTACTATCTTTAAGATAATTCAACTACTTCTTGGCAAATTACCGTATCCGGCAACTCACTACTTATCACAATTATATTATTTGTGTAGTCGATGATAGTATTTTCAACTTCAACTAAATTATAATATCTTTGTGACGTTATGTCTATACTAATTTTTATCAAAACCGGCGCTTTGGTAAACCTAGTAGTTAACTTCAGGGTCCAACCTATCATAAGGGGTATTGCTACGGGACAAAACCGGTTTTCTTTTAATAGTTCCCAAGGTGTTGGCCACTGTTGAGAATTGTATTGATTTAAATACTTTTCAGTTGTCGGTGCTTGTTGCCAAAACTCTAAAGTTTTTTTGTAAGGATCTGTACAACTTTCAAGTGTATTTCTAAATTCTCGCCATAAGGTGATACGTTCGTCAACATTTGTATCTAGAAACATGTATTACGCAAAGTAACTTAATGAATATGTTAATGATCCAACGCCGTTACCAATTGGGTTTCTATATTTTATGCTAACAGTTTCACTACCTACTGTTGAATCGAGATCGTCTAAAACAGCAGTCCATTCAATAGCACCATCACTGTTTCCTGTGTGACTGTAACTGTCAGTAACATTGATGCTTGAATCATTTCTAATTGTTATTGTTAAGCGACCTTGTCTTGTTGTATCTGAAGATGTTCCATCTTTAACAACAAGATAATCAACATAAGCAATTTTATCTTTTCTAAATGGTAGTTTTATAATTTGTGTAGGTGAGTCAACTTCTGCTAGTGTTTCAGTTTTGATGCGTGATTTTGTAAAATGATAGCCATCAACATTTGGTTTAAATGGAACAGTGCTTAATGATGTTTCATTAATATATGCATCTCTTTCAAAAAAGTCTCCAATGCTATCACAAAGATCACTTTCAAATTTTATAACACTTTCTTGTGGACTATTTTGTCCATTGCCGTTATTAGAAACATCAATAAAGATATTTCCTGTTGATGTATGTCCCCATGGGGTTGTACCATTTGGTGCGTGTACTGCAATACCAAAGTCGTCAATCTTATCAAACTTATTGTTTCTAATTAGATATTGTCTAGGACCTTGTGACTGTGATCCACTTCCTGAACTTGTTCTTCCAAGATCAATACCAACATGACCAAATGTAAACAAACTATCACTTATTGTAATTGTATGTGTATCATAAATGCTGTAAACACCTATGCTTAATTGTGTAAATTGACAGTTTGATATTTTAACGTTTTCACTTGTAAGAGCACCTAGTCCTCTAAATTCAATTCCACACTGAGCAACATCTAATCCATCCAATGAACTCCAGTGTCCTTTAAATTTTATGTTATCGAAAATACTTTCAGTTGTATTGTCCAAATACATTATTGGAGCGTGTGCTGATACTGTTTGATCAACTTCAAGCGTTAATCCACTTACTAAAATGTTTACTGGTCTATATAGGTTTTGCATACTTGCAAATTGAATATATGATCCTGGGGTACTATCACCTCCTACTGTTTGAAAAATAGGTTTAGCAGTTGGAGTTAGTTCTGATGGATCAGGATACATTTTAATAATTGTTTTGTCCGGACCGTCACCTATGATGTTTGCATATGGCGGAATATAAAGAGTACCTATAACTTTATATTCACCTGCTTCAAACTTTAATGTGCGTCTTGAATTGGCATTAAACTTATCGCTTGAATTTAAAAAGATTTGGTCAATAGCACGTTGTAATGCTTCTGTGTCATCTGTTGATCCGTCACCTACTGCACCAAAAGATTTAATGCTTACAATATCATCTAATCTTTTTTGTATTGTTCTTTTGATAGGGTCGTTAGCAAATTCGCCCGTTTGTACAGTAGCACCAGTATTTCCTTTATATTCATACTGATCTAACAAATCAAATATATTTGTTTTTTCTGTTAGGATTTCTGTATTGCCAACAGCAGGAGCACCTTCGTCTACGCTACCGTTACCAATGTATAGTTTTTGTGTATCAATTGCCCAACCCAATTCTGCAGAGGCAAGTTGCGGTAAACCCGTAATTGTTTCTTTACCTCTTCGGTGTTGAATTTTTGAAATTTGAACTACTGCCACGTTACTCTCCTAATCATTTACAGTATTTACCATTTAGAAGTGATGATTAGCGTAGTAGTCTTCAACACGTTTTAACCATTCGTTTGACCAGTGTTCAAACTCGTCTGGCCATAGGTCAAACTGCTGATATTGTAGATCTCGTGAACACATAAACACATGTCCTTCACGTATATCTGTGCCGTATACAGCGTTGTGTGCCATAGCGTATGCGGCCATTTGCAAGTAGTAGTCTTCTACCCACTCTTTTTTCTTGGGTTTATTGGTTTGTTTAAAGTCACAAATGCTAGGTTGTCCTTTATACATACCAACTAAGTCTGTTGTTCCTGAATACATTTCAGGATAGTATAATGCTTGTTCAATGCCCCAAATTTCATCCATATCTACTAGAGCATTTTCTATAATAACATCTGCCATTTTATTGGCTTGTACGTGTACTAGGTTGTTTCCAGGCTTGCGTTCTTCTCCAATAAGAAAACGTTCTAGATTGTTGTGCATTGCTGTACCAACACCTGCGGCTTCTGTTGTAATTCTTTTTGCGTTTTCTTCACCGACACGTTTTTTCCATTCGTTCAAATGGGTCATGTCTTTGGTCTTAGAAAGAATTGTTGTGACGCTTGGTGTTTTGGACCCGTCGGGTGCTTCGTATAATCTTTTACCTTCTAGATTAATCTGTTTTACTGTGTGGTATTGGTAACGTTCCACATATGGTGGTGGGGTTGGGTTTTCCATTAAAATAAAATCCTATATAGTTAACAGTAATTATAACTTATTAAGGTGGTAGAAGTCAAGTTATGAACGACGTTTTGTTGCTCGTTTTGCCATCTTCTCAATGTTGTTTGTTGGACTTGAGTCAACGTTATCTACTGTGCCATCGGCATCTTGTTGCATTTTGGTGTTTAGAACAACACCTTCTTCGTTGAAGTTTTGTACGACTGCTTGTATTTTGGGTGAACTATCATAAAGACTTTTGAACACACCATAATCAAAAGAACCGTGCCCGGAAGATTTCATTATGTTTGTTATTGCTTCGTAAGAAAGTTGAGCAGGTGTACCTTCTGCGTTTGCACGTTGAATTTGATTTCTAAATAAAAGTACTAGATCTTGTTCTAGTTCATTACCTGCAACTTCGAAAAGTCTCATTATGACTCCTTACTGAGCCAACTTGTTCATTATGCGAGTTGATTCTGCAATAGACTTTTTCTTTGGTATATAACTTTCACGCTTTTCTCTACCTTCTGGCTCTTCACCTCCAGTAGCAGGTTCGCTTGCACCAAACTCATCATCTGCCGGCATTGGACCTTCAGCATCAAGTTCTGAGTCTGCTGGTTCTTCAATATCACCTTCTGGTTCTGCGCCAATAGTATCTGCTGGTGCATTTTCTCCTGTGATAATGCTTACGCCTGCATTAAGTGCTTCACGTGATGATGTTAAAACTTCTTGTGTATTTGTTAGTGCAGGTTTAACTGTGTTTACAAAGTTATCTGCTTGTTCTTGTCCTAGTTCATCTCTAATTGAGTCTGCTAGTTCAAGCATACCTTCCGCACCCATTTCAGCAACGTCTTCTAAGAATGCAGTAAATCTATCTACCATGTCCTTAGCGGCCATTACTAGTTCTGCTTGTTCTTCTGCGCCTTCTTTAATAACGCTTTCTCCCATGCCACGTTTCAATGCTTTAATTCTTTGAACGCCCATTGGGTTTAAGAATGGTTCCATCATTGCCATCATAGCATCTTTGAATGCTTCAATCTGTTGTCTGTTAAGTTGTTCACCACCCATGATTTTCTTGATAGCCATTCTAGCCATGTTGGCTTTGTTTTTGTCTGTCATGATCATTTTTAATGCTGTCATTATTCTTGAATCAGCACCTGAGTCTTGTGGCTCTTCTTGTGGCTCTTCTTGTGGAACTTCTGCTTCAGCAAAATCTCTTGCAACATCTGCATCATCTGCTTCAACACTAATAACGTCTTCACCAAGATCTTCTTCATCAGCAACTTCTAGGGGATTATCAAGATATTGATTAATTGCTGACTCTACTATTTTACCAATAAGTAGTGTCTTTTGATATTCTTCGTTTTTTAGTGATTCGTTAAATTTATTTTTAACTTCAAATTCTTTTAGTTTACCTTGAATCTTTTTGCTATAGGATTCTAATTGATCCTTGCTATATTTGGCGATATCTACAGACACGCCGTATTTGCTACGTAGGTCTTTTTGTAGTGACTCTACTGTAACTGTGTTCATAAAATCAGATGTTTTCATCTTTATAATTCCCCTAACGTTATTATAGTGTTATTTAGTTTCAAACAATAAACTTTCTGCCTTATTAAGGATTAGGCTTACCTCGTGTTTAGCACGTTTATAGCGTGGCATATACTCCTCTATACGTGCTGTATATATGTCCATTTTGACTATATCATTGTTTTTTATGGCTACAGCAAGCAAATGCTTGAATATTCGTATTTCATTAAACCAATGCATATAATCGTGATCTTGTTTGAGTATTTCGCTTTCTTTGAACCTTACTTGTTGTCCTAGATATATTGCTATTGCGATTGCTATCTTATGACTAGCAATATCTGTATAGTATTTTATCTTTGGATTGTGTAAATTGGTAATGTTATACCAGCCATTATTGTTTTTCTTTATGAAACAGTGTTTAAACTTGATTCCACCATTATGGGCAACAGGCAAAACAAACCCGCTTTTCTTTAAGCGAAGTTTTACTGCTTGTGCTGTTTCCGCAAAAGTGGATACTAGTTTTTTGACTTCGGGTTTCATAGTGTATTATAACACTTAGTTAACTAAAACGCAAGGTCTTTTTTATCGAATTTGATACTTTGAGGTTGGCCCGCAACTTTTTTCTTCGGCTCGATTTCAACTTCTCGGCCTGTTACATTTTTTACTTTCATGCTAGTAGGAACTACTTTATTTGGATTCCTAGGATCTGGCAAAGGAAGTTCTAATTCTTGTCCACGTTGTAAATCTACTTGTTGGCCTTGAGCCTGATCTGTACCGATAGTTCCTTGTGTTCCCTGTGCTTGTCCAAATGTTCCAGACGTATTACCACTACCGGAGTTACCTGTACCGATGCTATTAATTTTATTTTTTACATAATTTGTTGCTGTCTTTTTAATTCCTCTACCAATGCCACGTGCCGCGGATCCTACTCCACGACCAACTGCTTGAACACCTTTTGCTAGTCCACGACCAACTGCCGCCGCTCCCCTTAGTGCCGCACCGCCAGCCATTGCTCCTACTCTTGCTAGACCGCCAACTGCCATACCAATTGCAGGAAGTATTTCGTCAAGTTGTTCTTCGGTTAAATCATGGTTGAGTATAACCTCTTTGAACTCTTTGTGTTTTGGATCTAATTCATCTATACGCATTAGTTTTTAAACTTCGCTTTCTTGGGTGTTTTTGCTTTGTTCTTTTGTGCAACTGCTCTTGTAATTCCTGAACCTTTTTTAGTAAACATTGCCTTTTTTGCGGTCATCTTTGGTTTTCTTGCACGGGTAACTGTCATAGTCTTTTTCTTTTGTGCATCGATCGGAGCATGACAAGTAGACATTTTAGCAACAATTCGTCCTTTGCGTGGACCACTTACACATCTAAATTTACGTGTTACTTTACCTTTATGAGAGCCGCCTGGCTTACCTCCTCTACCAAAGATAAATTTTCCACCTGCTTCTGTTATAAATTCTATTGCTTTCATCGTCTATTCAAAAACTTCAATGCTCTGCTTGCTGGATTAGTACGCTTGGTTCTTCTTGATCTCATAGCCATACGTTTGCCTAACTTTTTGCGTGTAATACGCATACGCATTTTTGCTTGTATGTTCGGAGCGGCAAAACACTGTTGAGGTTCAGCAACAATACGTCCATGACGCTTGCCTCCCACGCAACGATATTTGCGAACCAGTTTCTTTCCGGTTCTGCCCCAGATTTGCTTCTCCGTGAGATTATTAAAAAGTTCTACTAACAACATGCTAGTATTTAGTGTTATTTGAAGTTAATGAGAATGACTACGATTGTAGATAGTAGTCCTGCAACGATAGTGCCTGATGTACCAATTATAACTTTAATTAAAGATGAATGTGATTTAGCCATATCATCATGCATTGCTGACACTTTGGTCTCTACATTGCCGAGGCGTTTTTCTAGCACTTCGTAACGCTGTTGACACAGGTCTACGTGTGCTTCTAAATTTTCTTTTTCTAAGTCTGTGGCACGTGCCATATATTTTATTCTCCGTAAACACCCTTACTCTAGGGTAATTAAGTAAACTCGTTAGTTGGCCTTAATGTGTTTTTATGGTGTGCCTGAAAGTTGCCTTCAAAGTTATTTAGCAACTTCAACGGTAATATTGGATTTACCTTTGTCATTAACTACAAACATTTTAGGTGCAGGAACCGTCTCTGTTAGGCCTCCTAGCACTGGTACTTGCTCTAAATCATCTTTTAGGAACCCTACGGGGTCTCCATCGCTCATATACGCATCAGCATGGTCAACTTCAAACTCGTATGTCCATACTTTATGTTCGCCCTTGTAATTTGCTCCAAATTCTCCTGTAACATCGCGTGTTTCAACATAGGGGTCGTCATTGTTATCAATCAAGTTTCTTAAATTGATTGTTTGAAGAAGGGTTTGATAGTTGTGCTGTTGTAACAGTTTTTGTTCATCGCCCTGATCTTTACGTCTAACGTCAGTGCGTGTCACATCAACAAGTGTTTTTATACGTATTTTCATAACACTATTTACCGGTCATAAAAAAAGGGTGCCAATTTCTTGACACCCTTTTGATTGTAGTTAAAACTACTGTTTGACCTATTATGCTAAGCCTAAAAGTGTAGTTAACTGAGTAACTGTAGTGTTAGAAACACCAAGTACTTTGTCTACTCTTGCTTTAACATCATCAGCGTCAACTGCATGACCGTCCATAATTACGATCATAACGTCACCGTCTGTTTTAGTTTCAAACATTAATGCGCCTAACTCGTCTGCTACTTGCTCAGCAGTTCCTTTAGTGATAGCAGAACCTGCTCCACCTGAAGATGCTGTTAATGCAGATGCAGGGTTAATTTCAAAACCCTTTAATTGATTTGTGCTGTACAAAGTCGCTAATGCGTGTACTGCTCCGTTTACTCTTGATACTTCAGCCATTTTATTTCTCCTTTTTACTCGTTAATGGCGATCCCACTCTCAATGGGCATCGTAGTAATATTTAGTCTTTTTTGGAAAAACCAGGGTAAATGGCTATCTTTTTACCATTTTGGCTCTATTATGTACCTGCTTTAATAGGTTTACATAACCAGGACCAGCCTTAACTATGTCATCTATTATACGCATAATAGGTGCATATGCTTGTGCAAAGCGAGGAGGAATACCTAATCCTCTTGATGTTAAACTTAGTACTTTATAGGCAAAGGGTAAATCCTTATTAGGAACGCCTAACATTCTAAGCATCTGAATATCTTTTGTATCTGGTTGAACTGGATCCGGTATACTGATTCTTGGTTCTGTATCCTTAACCTGACTGCTTTCTAGATCATAGTCTTGAACAAACATGATATAATAATCAACTATGTCACTTGTTCTTCCTCTAGCCTTTAAAGCAATTTCTAATTCTGTAACTGCCTTGCGTCTTTCTTGTGGTGTGAGTCTAGTATAGTTGGCAATGCGTCTACGCAACCCACTGTATTTGCTGTTCTGTAAACTATTATCAATTCTAGTTAAATCACCTGCGTCGTTTGTGCTAGGACTGTTATTTGAAAAACTTCTTAATAAACGTTTTGCTGTTAGTGTTGGAAATGTAGAACGCTCACGCATTATCATGGCCGCTCTAGGATTACTTAATTTTTCAACAATCTTTTTATCACCATCAATAATGTTTAGTAATCCATACAAGTCATTAGCACTGCTTCTAAAGTGGTCCCAGTTCTGCCATTTTAAAACTTCATCACTATAAGATTTTACAAATCGTTTGCTTGGGTAATGACGCATTACATGAAGTGCAAGAAAATATAGTAATACTAGATCAGAGGCGTCAGTAAAGGTCATTCTACTAACGCCATCTGAGTTGCGTATCATTTTGCCTTCTGTTATATAATCTAAAAATTTATACATTAACCAAAGTCCTTAGGTGTTGTAAAGTTTCTGCGACTGAACTCTAGTCTATCAACAATCTTAACCGCACCGCCTACATGGTCGATGGCTACATAGCCTTCTGGTGATCCTGCTTCATAGCCATCTGCTGTTTTATAAAAATGTGCTATGCTTTCAATGTTGTTTAATTTTCTAATGAATAGATTTTTTAGGTTTGTAATTTCTTTCATAAACTCAATAATGCTTCCTAGACCTTTGCGGTTAGCATTAATAAAATTCATGTTGCTTTCAATTTTCGCTAATCTATTTTTTACTGCTGGCTTTTCTGGATCCTGATTTTTTAGTTTAGCAATCTCTGCCTGTACTCTTTCTCTATACCAATCAATAAATCCGTTTAGGAACTCTCCTGGATCGCCTGCTAGTTTACCTTGTCTAATGTTTGTGTTAATCCAAATCTTAAAATTTTCAATAAAAGGTTCGTTGGATTTTAATGCTTGCCATACCACATTCGGCACTGCTTTATAAGCGGCCCATGCGTCTGCCAAATCTTGTTTCGCTTGTGCTGTTTCTTCTTTTGTCATTAGCACGGAGCCGGACACGTCTTTAAAAAACGCATCGTCAAACCATACATCTGGATTGCGTTTTAATTTTTTTATATCTACATCATAGTTTGCTTTAGCATCTGCTAGAGTTGCGCCTTCGTAATTTGTGTGAAAAATAATTCCGAACTTTGCTTTACCAATTTTCTTACCTATGTCACTGTTCACAGGAACAGCATAGGTAATAAGTTGAGGTTTAAATGTGTACATTGCCTCGCCGTCAATTTCTTCTTCACGTCTTGAACTTTCATCAAACATGAAGTCACCTTGTAGTACGCCTGTGATGCCTAGTTTACTTAAATGATCAAATGCTAGATGCAATTTAGGCACCGCACCTGACTCACCGTAAATTCTATCAATCTCTTCGTGGCTGGTTCCTAGTTTAGGTGTTTTAGCAAACACACCTTTTGTACCAACAAAGAACTTTCCACTCTCTGGATCAATACCAGCAACAATAGCAGGAGCACCATCCCACTTAACTGATACTCTTAATTTTTTATTGGAGCGTCCTTTAAGCATATCAGCAAAAAGCATCATTTGGTTAAGGGCATATTCTGCTCCTTCTTTACCACGATTGAGTGCTTCTTCCTCAATGTGTTCCATGTGGGTATTTTTGCCTTCTGCTTCTTGTATTTTAATTATGTCTTCAATTAACATCGTCTAGTTCGCTCTTATCATTTGCTTTGATCTTTCTAATGCCACGCATAAATTTGCTTGGATCGCCCGATCTGATGGAGTTGTAGAATCTCTTTTCTAGGTCTTGTGCTGTTTCGGTATCAAAGTTCGTACGAATCATCTCAACTATGTTAATAGCACTTTCAATTATGTGATTGGCCCTGCTTTCAACTACATTTTCTGCTCGTTTATTTACGGCAAAATCGTTAAGTTCTTCTAATAGGCTCTTTGTTCTACGTCTCATATAACAACTCCTTAACACTATTTAGTGGTGTCAAGCGGTAAATACCATTGGTAAAGAAATAAAGGAGCGAGCAATGGATTTACACACTCATAAACTACTAACACCTATTATAACATTAAATTTTAAAGAACGCAGTCTTTTGTTTGCCGAATTGGCATCAATTGCGTATTTAGACGAAAAAAATGCAACCAAATTAGCAAAACAGTTAGGATTTACAACTGTAGAATATTATGAACTGGATGGTGCTCAAGCATATCGTTTCATGAATAAAACAGATTTTGTAATTGCCTGCAGAGGAACAGAACCAAAAGAATTTAATGATATAGGTGCTGACGCAAACGCTATACCAGTAATTGCTGAAACGGTAGGTAGAGTGCATGGTGGCTTTAAAGGCGAAGTTGATAAACTATGGCCACGCATTGAAGAAGATCTTGCTCGTGAGTCTAAGGACAGAGATGTATGGTTCTGTGGACATTCGCTAGGAGCCGCTATGGCAACTATTGTAAGTTCACGTTGCAGAGGCAGTAATATTTGTCCTAATCCAAAGGAACTTTATACATATGGTTCACCTAGAGTGGGTTGGGCAAACTATATTAATCATCATCCTTTTGCTCATCACCGTTGGGTAAACAACAATGATATTGTTACCCGTGTACCGCTTTGGATCATGGGATATAAACATCATGGAGAAGAACACTATCTTAACACATGGGGTAATGTTCGTGCATCTACAGGATGGCAACGTTTTAAGGATCGCATGAGAGGTATGTGGCGTGGAATAAAACAAGGTAAAATTGACAACTTTTCTGATCACTCAATTGGATTGTATGTTGAATATCTACGCAACTATAGAGACGGTGTGGAGACTCCACAGGTTTGAAATATTTTTTAGTAGTTTTATTTTTAATGCAGAACGGCAGTTGGTTACCAGGAGACCTAGTAGCACCTGATGGTTGGAGTAGCATGGAATATCAAAGCCTGCAAGAATGTGAAGAACGCAAAGAAGCATTCAACAAAAATATGGCAATGACCGACTATGCTGGTTTTATTAAAAGTGTATGCCAAACAACTGATCCAAGCATACCTTCAGAAAGAATTTAATCTTTACTATCTTTGTGTCTAGTCTGATACCAATGATGCAGTCTTTGAGATATCAATTCCTTTTCAATAGGATCTTGTGTTCTAGATAATTGCTTTTTTAACTCAGCAATCATCTGATTTACATTAACTGGTTTACTTTTTCTTTTCATTGTACTCGGGGTTGTTGTTTTGCTCGGCAAAACGATATCCGTAATTAGATTAATTCTATTTTTGTTTAACGGATTGTTGTAAAGATATTTAGTTCTTGCAACTACACTTTAACTCATAATCTTTTATGGCCGCTTTGATTGCATCTTCTGCTAGAACAGAGCAATGTATCTTTACGGGAGGTAAAGCGAGTTCTTTTGCAATATCAGTGTTCTTGATGTCTGTTGCCTCGTTAAGGGTCTTCCCTTTAAGTAATTCGGTGACCATACTAGAACTAGCGATAGCACTACCGCAACCATATGTTTTAAACTTAGCATCTTCTATTATGCGTGTTTCTGGATTAACCTTTATCTGTAACTTCATTACATCACCGCAAGCCGGTGCCCCAACCATACCAGTCCCAACGGATGGATCCGCTTTATCTAAACTACCGACATTTCTGGGATTCTCGTAGTGGTCAAGGACTTTATCTGAATAAGCCATTGCCAACTCCTAATATTATATAAAATATTTAGTCAGAACAATAGGCCCCGAAGGGCCTATAGATATTATATTACTTGACTGATAGATTCACAGCACTTGGACCTTTTGGACCATCCTGTGTTTCAAACGTCACAGTATCACCTTCATTCAGCGAATGTAAGCCTGCGGCTTCTACTGCTGAAATGTGTACGAAAACATCTTTGTTTCCGCTAGAAATAAATCCAAAACCTTTAGAGGCGTTGAACCATTTTACTGTTCCTTGATTACTCATGTTTTTCCTTGTTAGTGTTTATATTTGAGGAAGTTTGTATCTAATATTAGGGCGGGAGGTTTGTTAATTCTACTGCGTCTTGTCTTATTACTCTTGTCTCAATAGTATTTAGTTCGCAGATTAGTCTTTAAGATTATCTTTGGCTACACCATACCAATATTCGCCACTGTCTCGCAAACTTTCATTTGCTCTACGTAGTTTTTCTAGTGTCTTTACAATTTGCTTGTGTCTAAATTGGGTATAGTTTCTTTTTGTTTCTAGGTGTTTTTCCAATTTAGTAATAATGCTGTCAATGTCCGGGCAGGTTATATCCGGTACCTTGGGTGCTTTCTTTTTCCACCTCTGCCAGGGAGTTAATCGCTTACGCTTCATTGTATTATTTAAGTGATTGCCAATTTTTAGTTGACACACTTATGCAAAAATAGCAACACAGTCTTGCACAAAAAACAGTTGATTTTTTATCATTATTATATTAGTATATTATAAATAAGAGAGTATTAGTAAAAACCATTAATAATTTTCACTGATATCACACACAGACACCAGGAAAGACTGGCGCATAATCCATGCGTTACAAGCGATTGACAGTAGCAAAGACTACTGACGCCGGAAAAGACCGGGGTATTGCTTTCCTCAAGCATCCATACATCAAAGGAGAAAACATGGCACACTTAATAAGTGGTCTGATGTCTTGGATGAAGAGCGGAATGTCGGACAGACACCGCAACGATCTATTGACTTGGGCCAAAACCGAGTATAAAAAAGATTGGCGTTATGCCTATCAATTTATGCTAGACCATAATGGTCAAGCACCATCACTAAGAGAACTAAACGGACCTAACTATGGTCATAAGGAGGTGGCATAAATGCTTAACTTCCTTAAAAAACTATTCACATATTCGCAACGTAATTGGGATGAAGACTATCTGTCTAAGTCTGTTGATCATGTTGACCTTGAACGTCGTATCAGGGAACTTGACAGGCGCCAGGTCGTTACCGGACCGTTCGGGTATAAAAGAACTTAACATATACACACAGAGGAGAACTTAAAATGTTAATTTGGGAAAAAATAAAAAACACTTGTGCGTCAATTGGCTATGCCAGAGCGGCGGCACAACTATCAGCACAGGGCAGACACGAGTTTGCAAGACAATTAATGCTTGACGGCCTTAAGGAAGTTGCAATAAAAGATCGTGCAATCAAAAGACTTGAAAGAGTAAAAAAGATTAAAGCAACATACGAACCGGGTGATCACTACATGAGAGGTCACAAAGTTGCATTTTGGAAAGGACACGCAGATGCTTAAAAACTTTTTTGACGTAGCAGTTCCTGTTACAGTAATGTTAACTATTATGGTTGGAGTTATGGCAATCAATGCTATGTTCTGGGCGGGGTTACTATAATGTGGCCATATACTGACGAAGAGTGGGAACAACTTACATACCCTAAAAAATAAAAAGGAAAGTGACGGAGCCGACAGTCAGAATGACTCCGTCACAATCCTATTTTAAGGGATTGCTATATTATTTTACTTGCGATTGTAGATTGAATATAGTACCCATACAGCAACAAGACCAACTAATCCTTGTGCAGAAAAACCTGCAACAATATTTTGGATATTACCGATAATGTTGATGTTTGGCCAGAACGGAATGTTCTGTCCGTTGAACAAGACTTCAAGAACAATACCCAACGATAACAGGCTAACTCCTGCTTCTGTTAGGGCACCTGCCCAAGCCTTTACTTTGTTTAAGATTTCCATAATGGATCTCCTTTCTCTTAGTGCTGATTTATTCAACCAGCGTTTTATTTAGGTAGGTATAAACCAAAGTTAAACTACCATAATTGCGATTTGGGTGTAAGATTAATGATTTTCACTATAGACTTTCTTTAATATGTGTGTTTAAATAGTAATGTAGACTCAAGTGGGACTTGTATTTTTACTCACCCATGAACTGGATACATTTTGTAAATCTAACTAAAGGAGAAACATTATGTGGACAAAACCTACATTTACCGAAATGAGATTCGGATTTGAAGTCACAATGTATGTGATGAACAAGTAACAAATAGGGCCTTCGGGCCCTTTCTTTTTGGCTCAAATACCCGGTTGACAAACATAAATAACTCTGTTATATTAGTAGAGTTATATTAGTATAACACGACACATTAACACACACAGAAGGAGAAAACATGATGTCAATGAAACAAATCGAAGAATCAGCAAAGCAAGGCGCTGAATACGTTCAAAGTAAAGTCAAAGAAGCATTGCCAAAAGTATCGTTCAACAAGAACGGTTATGAAATCCGTACACAAGTATTGGATATGGCAAAACAATTCACTGAGTTCGAACATTCACAAAAATGGATGGGTTGGGAAATCACACAGAAGCGTGATGAAAAAACTGGTGAGATTGTTTCTAAAGTAGGTATGCCAGAAGTACCAGGTGTAGACCATGTACTTGAGTATGCTGAAAAGTTCTACGATTTCATCAACAAAACTAAGTAAGTAAAATTATAAGAAGAACCCCGGCCCTAGAAATAGTGTCGGGGTTTTTTGTGACTATACTTTAACAACACCTTCGCGAATTAGTTTTTCTCTATTCGCTTGATGCTTCATTTGTATTTCTTCTTTGCTTCCGCCAAAGTATGCTACGGCATGACCTTCTTCAACTAGAATGTCAGTTACCATACGTCCGTCTGGAGCAACAAAGTCTCCTAGTATGCGGCCGAACTTGCCTTTCATATCTTCGCCGTTTTTATTGATTTGTGTTTTTAGAACTGCTGTTTTACCAAGCAATGATTTTAGTCTTGCCTTTGACGCAAGTCCAAACTTCTTTTCTACCTTATCACGTGTTCTTGATTCTGGTGTGTCAATGCCCATGATTCTAACACGCTCGTTAGATAGAACAATGCCAAATCCTAGATCTATGTCAACATCAACAGTATCGCCATCGACGACCCGTAGGACCGTAACCTTATACTCGTACATACCCTCGCTCCTTTGTGTGTATTATATGAGTATTTATTAGTAGGGGTTAATCTTTTAGCGTTGTTCAATCCAAGTGAATGATGCTAATGCGTCCTTACCCGTGCCGCTTGAAGCACACATGATGGTGAATGTATCACTGACTGTTCCCAAACTGCTTCTACCTATTTGGTATGCTGTTTTTCCTTCCAACTTGATGCCAGTGCCGCCACCACCCGAGATAACAAATCCACTGTCAAGCACACTGCCGTGATTGGCTTCAATGATATTAGCAGGAGTAATATAGGTTTGGTATTGTGTGAATCCGTTTGGGTCTGGATGATCCAGCCAAGGTTGTGGACCCGACGCTCCTGCCGTGACTGCCGCTGGTATTGTAGCATTACGCACCAGTTTGTAAAATATGTTGGTGTTGTCAATGGTGGCGACCTGGAACATCTGTGGTAACACGATTCCGTTCAGTGCCGAGGATTTTAGTCTAATGCTCAAAACAGGATACCAATTGTCGCTGGTCACTGCGGAGGATAAAGCATTCGCCATTCGTGTGCCGTAGAAAGGAGCACTGATGTTTTGTGCGATACCAAGTTTGCCCACTTCACCTTCAGAAATTACGCTGTTGGATCCTTGGAGCATGGTGTATGGACCGCCAGCCACTGTGCTGAGTGCTTCTATTTCCACCCTGATGGGAAGGAAGGGAGTCTGTGCCCAGGGTCGATCATATCTATTGGCATTTTGATGGGTATGAACCACGTGAGTCGCACCATCGATCACCCAGCCAAACTTGACTTGG
>Ga0208428_1000337_pt1 | contig 22791 bp, 29 predicted proteins | sample DEB08_DNA_11_FD_184535 | JGI IMG/M metagenome (GOLD analysis project Ga0208428, IMG submission 184535) | Aqueous microbial communities from the Delaware River and Bay under freshwater to marine salinity gradient to study organic matter... | ecosystem: Environmental > Aquatic > Marine > Coastal ... | reverse complement strand
AGAAAAGTTCAACAGCCCAGAAGAGATGAAGAAGCATCCGCTGTGGGATCCCAGCATAGGCACCAACAGCCATAGATTGATGAAGAAGATTCGTGAGCATCAAGCAAAGGATCCGCTGGGTCATATCCCAGCACCGTTTGGCGATGTAAAAGGTGCTTATGTAGATGGTGAGCGTATGGCCAAAGTAGCAGATGACACAGGATACGCAAATGCAGGCAACAATCACCCCACTGTAAAACCTGTTGCTCTTATGCGTTATCTTATACAACTTGTGACACCACCAAACAGTGTTGTACTTGATCCTTTCAACGGCAGTGGTAGTACAGGTATGGCCGCAGTTGAACTTGGACACCGTTATATTGGCTGTGAGTTAGACCCAGCTTATGTGGATATAGCAACTCGAAGAATAACAGCTTGGAACACACCAGAAGATTCAGGCACAACTTACGAGCAACTGTTTGAAGAACTTTAGAGAGAGCCACCTGGGCTAAAGTGGTGAAACTGGCCCACACGCAACCTGATTATTTTTATAAAAAAATACCTCCGGTTAGCAAAAAAATCTCTTGACAAGTACTCTCCTTTATAGTATATTTAGTGTATAGGCAACAACAGAAAAGGCACTATACTATGACAAACGCAAAAACACAAATCTTTGACTACGACGACGACAATCAAGCACTTGCAGATATGCTGCTTGAAATAGTCAAGCACGGCAAGGCTGACACACCTTATGATTTACTAGAAATGGGCATTTTCAACGCAGACGAATACTACAAAGATCGCGTTACAAAAGCATTGGGTATTAAGACATTTGTAGAGTTCACTGTCAAAGACTTGTTCCACGAAAAGTTTAACCAAAAGCCAGTTGACTTTGACACCTTTTGGGAAGGCGACAGAGTATGCATGGCCAGATTCACACATTGGAATCGCAAAGTTGTTACTCTAAGAGTTTACAACACCAACAATGCAAAAGACACACAATACACAGTGCTCACACTCAACACATGGTTTAGCCAGAAAAACAAATCCTACACAGACTTGTGCTTGGGCAATATGTTCTTTGATCCAACCAAGTTGCGTGATGGTGTCCATGCTGAGTGGGCAGAGCAGTTGTGCAATCGTGTAGGCGACGATGAGTGGAAGGTTGACGACAACAGTTTCAAAACTTTCTTGGGTGGCATTGCATTGTTAAGCAAGCAACTTAAAACGCAAGGCGACGATAAACTAAAAGATTTTGCAGCAATGTTTGCATAAAACACAATCAGGGGTTGACAACCGTGTTGATCCCTGCTATAACTTGTACATAGGCAACAACAGAAAAGGCACTACACTATGACAAACGCAATAAAAGTCAAACCAACTGAAAAAAATGCTCGTATAGCAATCAACTTGCTAAAACAGTTTTTCAAGGAATATGAATCACAAACTTATCACAACAGTTCAATCAAGGTAATGCAAAACGAACTTGCAACTGGACAAACGCAACTGATTGTAGACGGTAAACGAGCAGTTGGTGTTGTAAACTTTGATGGCAGAGGCAAAGGCAACGGTGTTGCATATTGGACAATCAACTGTTTTTTCTTGCTAAAAGGTTATAGAGGCAAAGGCATAGGAACTACTATTAGAAATCAGTTGTGCGAAAGCAAGATTGACAACTTGCCTGTTGTTGGCACTGTTGTAACTGTAAAACGATTTAGAGATCGTGTTGCGTATTGGCACAACAATGGTTTTAAGTATTTTATGAGTGCATTACCTACAACAGATGGCAGTGACGATAGTCTTATTATGTTGTGGAAGTTTTCACCGTTTGATGATTATACACCAACCGCCAATATTGAAAACCTATTGTTAGAGGAGACAGCGTGATGAACATTATTGGTAAATCAGTTTGGGACATCAAAGAATACAAGGGCAACAAGGTGTTTGTAGCAGAATACACAACGCCTGAACATTGTTTGCTTGTGAGTGAGCAAGGTGACGAGTTAGTTGTAAAGATCCGTAAAGATTATAAAGGCAACGGTGTTTTTGATGATATTATTGAATCAATATGTGATGATAGTTTTGTAAAGGAGGCACTGTGATGTATATTACAAAAACAATCCGAGTTCGTAGTGCAGATTATCCTGCACTGTACAAACAGTTTCGGCAAGAGGCGGTGGCAAACGGTTATACAGAGTTGATGGATTATTTGGATCAATGGTGCAACTTAGATGGCAGCAATATTAGCAATCTTAAACTTGTTGGAGAAGAAGTTGACGCAGCACTTAATAACCGTGAAGCACCCCGTTTAAACTACCGTGAGATCACACGTCAGGCAAGGGCATTGGGTGCAAAATGTCTTTACGCTGGTAATGATCGTGTAGGAGCGATGCATCTAAGAGATTATGGAGTTTGACTTTGGCGAATTTTTTTGGGGGGCCCGTTTTGAAGCAGATATGATGTAGCATTGGAATGCAGCCCCACTCCCCACCGTGGGTAGGACGGCCCCCTCGTAAGCTGGTGAATAGTAGCACACCTTGAAAATAAGGTCAACCAGGATCCCCCACCATAGGGATCTTTTTTTTATGGCCTCACATCCTTCCTCACCTTGCTACTACCTTTATAACACGGTTGGGTACGGTAAGTCAACCGGTTTATTTTATGGTTATTTCTGGTAAACTCACAATAAAATCACATTAGATATCAATGATTTAACTCTATAGGGTGAGCTTGGGGGTATAAACCATTGAAAAACAAAGAAAAAAAGAGGTTGACCTCGGCTGGTCGCATCCCTTCTCAAGTGCTTCAAGTTCTACCATAGTTCAACAAGCATACCCTTTATACTTCTCTTGAGTATTCTACCCATGCACTACTTTACTATAAGCCTGTGCATAAGCCAATACATAAGCCTGTTATACTATTTCAAATGTAGCTCATAACTCACTTCTATCCTGTGCCATCATACGTTTAATATCTCCTAGACTGTCTGCTATTCTTTTTAAACTGTATCCGATGTTGTTCATTCTAAATAGTAGTGCTTCTAGTTGATCATCATCTAATGTGTTATCATTGTTCTCTAATGTTTCTAGTTCTGCTTGTAATCTTTTTATACGTTCGCTCTTGTTCATACTATTATTTCCTTTTGGTTGTTAGCTTCTTCTTTCCTCCTTGAGTGCGTTTCTTATATGCGTCCCAAGTGATTGTGCTTTGTCCTCTATATCTTCTTTGTGAGTTGTAGTCATGGAACCTTGCTCTCAGTTTCTGTGCGGCTCCTTTGAACTTTCTTTGTGCTGGCATTGGTGTTCTCCTTTATAATGGCTTACATATATACTTATTCTAATCCTTATTCATAGTTTGCTGGCTTTTTTGCACGTCTGCGTTCGGCAGCTGTGATTGGTCTTTTTCTAGTGTCGTGAGCAGGATTGATCCAAAGATGTTGTCCTACTACTCCTTTTTGTTTTTGCTTGTCAGTACAATATTCATTGTCTATGATCTCATCTTCTATTTGCAGTTCATATATCATTGCAGTGAATCTATAACACTTCAAATCATTGTCAAACCATGCTGCACCAAAACATTCTGGCTCAACAGTGAAACTTTGCTTGTGATTCTTTCTGCTGCCAACCTTCTCGTGAAACTTGCCCACCAATGGTAATATGCTGTATCTGGTCTTTACTTCGCGTCTAATCAGTTGCCAAAACTCGCTGGCTTGTTCAGGGTCAGGTGCGTGTTTTACAAAGTTGCTTTTCTTGGGTGTCTTTTGCAGTGGAGCAATAAACTCAACATTGTCGCCATCAGTCATATTCAAACGGCACTTGAGTTTGTATTGTCCGCTGGTGTTTTTAAACACTTGCCACAGGGCTCTTTTGATGTTGTGGGGTCCAAACGGCGCCTCCTCAACACCACTCCCAGAATCAAGAGGTTCCTTCCCCTTGAGTGAAACACTTGATATTTGAGACGAAGTCTCTGAGTTGAACTTGCCAAGAGACATTGTGTTTGCACAATATTGTTCTTGTATATTATTAGTATGTTCTACTATGTTATCTATGTTATAATAGTCTATGCTCTTTTTGGCATTGCGTGGTGGAAGTCCGGCCTGTGCAAATATTTCATCAACTCTGCTCATAACAGTCTCCCAAGGATGGTTTTTACATCCTCTTGGCTCAGCCATTGAATGTGAGTTTTGTGTCGGTCGCAAACCAGCTGTGCATAGTGTGCGTGATCCTTCTTGCATTTGTTGATGCTCACAGGACATTTGTCGTGTTTTTTTAGTTTTGTGATCATTTTGCTTTTCCTATTTTTGTTTGTAGTAGAGTACCCCAATCAAGGGATACTCTGTTTTTATTAGGTACCAGATGGAGTTCATCTTATACCAACCTTACTAACGCTGTTATAATAACAACCTTTAGGGTGTTTTGTCAAGTGTTTTTTGGCTTGTTTTTGCTGCCTTTGGGTCTGCCGCCACGCTTTTGGCTTTCACTTCTTTTGGCGTCACTTGAGTTTTGTGCAAGTGTTGCAAGATACACATTGTCAGGTGCATATGGGCCAATATCTTTGTATCTACACATGCACAATCTTTGTGCGCCACGCTCTTCACTGGGTATGTTTCTATCAATACCGTGCGACAGCCACCAAGCATGCCATTCTTCCCAAGTGAACTCAAAGCTGATTTTTCTGTACTTGGCTTGTGCTCTGTGTCTATAGAATCTCAGCTTGCTGTATTCATCAGGTCTTGGTCCTAATCTTCTTCTAAGATCTATGGGTCTGCCTGTGTCTTTGCCTTGGCTCACATGCCACGCTTCCCATTCAGGTCTGGTCATCATTCCATCAGTGGTTCGGTTCTTGTGCTTGAAACTCCAGCGGTACATTGCGTATCTATAGTTTGCACGTTGTTCGGGCGTTTGTCTTTTTGTCATTGCCATTGTTTATCTCCTTGTACATATATTTAGCCTTTTTTACAAAAAACCGGTTCAAAAGAGATTTACCATTTAACGCCATTTTAACGCCCGTTTAAAAATATTTCTGTGATTTCAGCCATAGTGCTACTCAAACACACATAAAGAACAAGTTTTTTAGACGATACTATATTGTGTGTAAAAGTTTGCTTGTTATTGACATTTGGCACAAAATAATGTGCCATTCTACAAGTTTTGTTTTTAACGCCATTTTAAAGAAAAAAGCCCTTGTAGAATAGGAATAAACTACAAGGGCTTGTGAGTTAGCTACGGAGATAGAAACATAAAATGGCAGTCTTGTGTACAAGCAACAGGTGCTTCTAACTCACGCAAATATTTATCTTGTTTTTATTATTCAAAAGAAAGATTGAAGACATTGCTGCCTCCAATCCTATCTTGAGCGAACGAATACTACAATGCAGCATCCAAATGTATTTAACCCAGTTCAGGTGAAAACCAAAACACTTTACAGCTTTTGCAGTCGATTTTCCATTTTTTATTTTGACCTAAACTTTCCATGCCAATCAATCGCATTTGCACGTGATCGTGTTCGCATTCGGGACAACACTGTCTGTGACGCCACTTGACATAAAGACGTTGTCTGTACTCATCATCTTGTTTGATCTCATCTAGTGTCATTCTGCTTCTGTGTTTTATCATGTTGCACTTATAGCGGATCCTAATGCGACCACTACCCAGTTGCTGCCATCGTACACTGCCACACATGCTGCACCAGCGTTTCCATCACTGCAATATGCTACATCGCCTGCGGCTTTGTCTGTTCTTGCATCAAGTTGTGCAACAGTTTGTGGATTCAAGTTGATGATGTGTTGTATTTCAACTTTGTCTGTGTCCGGATCTAATATTAGATCATTGCCCACACTGCTGATGATTGTGCTGGGCAGCACAGTGTTTGGCACCAATCCATTAGCGTCCAATCCTGCCACACCATTGGTGGTGTTTCTTCCATTGATCACTGCTTGAAGCTCTATGAATCCTGCTTCTAAATCTGCTCTTGCCAAACTTGGATCATCTGCGTCATTGTCCAAGTTTGCTGTTACTACGTTTCCTGCGTTTCCCCAAGCCATTATACTGCTCCTTCTATTGTTACTGCTCGTACTCTAAATCCGTCATACACTACTTTTGGCAATCCTCTAAGAACAACATCAACTGTGCCATCCCAAGGGTTGCCTGAATAATCCACAACTTCTACCTGTGGTGGGTTCTTTTGTTTGATCACCGGCGATCCACCTGCTTGCACCACTATATATGCATCATCGCCATACACGGTGCCGCCATCGTCTGTGAAGTCATCTGCGTGTAAAAGCAGTAGGGTGTTGGCGTCATTTGTAAATGGAAATGGCTGTGGTGTAAATGCTGAAGTATATCTTGCACTGCTGCTGATTCTTGCTTCGTCTATATAACCTCTATAGTAGTTGCCGTCACCACTGCCCAAATACAAAGTGCTGGTTGTATCATCTGCAACTCCACTGCCAGTTATAGTTTCAGTGCTCAATAGACTTCCGTTTGCAAAAAGTCGAAGACTGCTTCCTTCTCTAACAAATGCTATGTGATGCCAGGTGTCATATGCAAGTGTAGGCGACAATCCCAAACTCACACCATATTGTGTGTCGTCAATGTCTATGTCATAATCAAGTCTCCAAAGATTTTCTGTACCACCTGTGGCATTACTAATCCCTGATATTCTTATTGCACCTGCTGCGGCACTGTCGCTGTTGGTGTTGAGTATTCTAAATACATCAACTGTGTTTGCAAAGCTGCTGTCTACATTCACCCATGTTTCGTATGTAAAATCATTGGAACCATGATCATTGTCTTGCAACATGTCCACAGTTAATAATCTATCTGCATCCCAATAAAAACTGCCAGTTCCAAACTTTTTAGTTGCAGTGTCAATCACAACCGATCCACTGTTGGTAACAGTTTTAGCTGTTCTCAAATATTCACTGCCTTGGCTTTCGATGATGTAATCTGCTTCAACATATGGTTCGCCTTGCAGTGCTGTGGCTTGAATGTTTCTTACCAAACCCAAATCTGTGATGAGTGTGGTTGTATAACTGCCAAACACATCCACATCTTCCAGTGTTTGTACTTGTAGATTTTCGTTGTACTGTGTAAAATAATCCAACAAATAAGGCGCTGTGGAACCTGTTAGTGTAACAGTCCATCTATAGTATCTACCTGTGGCATATGTTACAGGTGTATCTTCAACAAAGTTGATGGTGGTTTCTTCGCCTGTGAATGTGCCTGTGCTGCTGATTTTCAAACTAATGGTCATTGAGTCTGCTATTTTTTCTACATTGATCAGCGGCACTCTATAACCTTCACTGCCTTGATCATCATCTATTTGCACACTCACTGTGAGTCCTGTGCTGACTTTCCAACTGTTCCAGTTGCTCCAACTGCCATAAGGCGATGATGCTAAATCACCCCAGTTGATGTCTTGATCAACTGTTATTACAGATCCTTCTCTGCGTCCTGTTAGTATTGTTTCTGTCATTACGTTAAATCCCTGTCAGGTGGTGCTGTGTAGTTTGGTGTGTAAACTTTTCCAAAATATGCGCCTGTGGCTATTGCTTCACCTTCGTCTGCATCTTGAATACTTCTTTCATCGCCCCACATGCTGGTTGAACCAATGTACTCTACTCTTTCTGGGCTTCTTACATCTCCAAATATTGCTGTAAAATGCAACCTATAAACACCGCTGCGTTTCATCAAAGGATCAATCATAAAAAATCTATTACTTGAAGGACGATAAAATGTGTCGCTATCTAATGTGTGAACATAACGATAGTTATAGGGGTTTCCGTAATCAATCTCTCCAACTTGAAACACATAATCTAGTTGATTGTCGTTTTGTTCAAATGGATCTAATCCTCCTGGATATGTAGGATTGGTGCTGTATATTGTTGGCCAAGTTGTAAAACTTGTGACCCAGCTTGTGCCGTTGTTTATTTTAATAGCCTGTGGCACATCATTGAAAAATCCTAGATATTTAAATCTATACTGCATTTTGCCTTTGTTCCACAAACCAACTCCAACAGGATTGCTGGCACGTTCGGCTGCTGTCATTCCGTTATCAGCTGCATAGATTATAGCAGTAGGCGCCGGCGCAGCTTCGTTTCTCCAAATCAAACTATAATCAGTTGTGTATGTTGCGCCGCCACCTTGATTTCTAATAAATCTTGTTCTTAACCCATTTGCATCATATCTTGTGTCTTTGGTAGTACCGTCTGTGGTGCCGCCCAAATACCATGCAGTGTTTACACTTCCTGTGTTGAAGTTGTAAGGATGCTCAAGACCTGATATTATTTTGTAGTTAACCGGATTAATGATTCTTGGTGATGGTGGAAAGTCGCCATCAATCTCTTGATCTGGTGGTCTGTAAAGTCCGTCACCTATTTGAATAACAGGAGTTTTGCTTCTAAGGATTGGAGTTGGTGCTGCTGTTCCAGCATCTGCTTCCAGCGTCATATTAAAAGTATAATCAGGGTTTTGCACCATATCAACGATTATACAATCAGTTGCTGAAAAAACTTGTGTGCTCAAATCAACTACATCTCTTAAACCAAACTGATGCATACTTTTGTCAGCTCTAAATGTTATTGTTATGGTGTTGTTGAACTGGTTCCATATTTTTGTTGCAAGTGTTTGTGCGCTTGCCAAATCGGTTGCAGTGTAGAGATTTATGCTGACCACATTTGTGTTGTCTGTGCCTATTTCTATTTCAGTTGAGCCGCCTACAAAACTTTCATAAGTTGCAATAAGTTTTGTTGGAGCAACTGTACTGTCAGGATATTGAACTTCAATCTCTTCTATGATATTATCATCAGTGATGGTTAAACCTGAATCATTGGTTGCTGCATATCTCAGTCTACCTTCTTGTTCAAACAGTTGACGATCTGTTTGTTCGCCATCTATTGTACGCAATATTTCAATCAAAGGTTTGTTTGATATTGAAAACACACCAGCCATCAACGGGCCTACATTTTTAAAATCATTGTATTCGTAGTCGCCAGCGTTGTTGCGCAGACCCATACCCCATTCACTGTTGTCCAATATTTCCAATATGCAGTTTCCTACAGTGGGTGTATATCTTGCGTCAGGAGTGTTACTTTCGCCACTTTTAAATCTTGGATATCTTTGATATGTAACCTGTAGATCAGGATTTTCGTTGCTGAAATATTGTTTGTTGAACTTGTAAAAAACAACCAACATATCAAAATCTTTGTTGTCAGGAAATCCGCCTTGCAACATATTAGGATAAGGACGACCGTCAGCATAAGCGCCACCAAAGGTTTCCCAAAAAGCGTGTTCTGTAAAATCACTGCCTGCTTTTACAAAACCAAAATAAACATTTTGTCTAAAACGACCTGTGTTTCCACCAAAGTTGCTGCTCGGGCCACCTGCGTTCAAACAAGCACCTAACGCTCCGTTTGTTGAAGCAGTTTTTCCTTCTTTCCAATCAACTGTTGGACCTCTATCGCCTGTATTAGGAGATATAGTAACTGCTCCAGTTACAAGAGTTCCATCTATGTAAATGTTTTCAATAAAATCGCCACCACTAAAAATCTCTCTGTTGTGTGTGTTTGCACTCAATGCATAAAATATCATTTTGCTTTTGGTTGCTTCGCCGTCAAAGCCTAAAAACTCTTCTGGTCCATCTATTTTAAAAATAGGTACAGGTGTTACAAGAGCCTTGCCAAACACCAAAGGTATTTCATTTACGCTTGGTTGAAGTGTAGCTGAATATTCTCTGTCATTGCTGGGATTGATATTTGGATCAATGGTTTCTATTCTTCTAATAACATTTTCTGGATTTTTAAACAACAATGGCATTATCTTGCTCCTTGGCCTTTAAGAACAGTTATAGGACTTGTCTTTTTTGCAAACTGCGTTTTGCTGATAAACTCAAGTTGCATTTCATTGAATGTATTTCCTGCACTGTAGGTTTTCTTTGTTAGCACACCTTGAAATAGTTTTATCGATGAATACACCCAAAAATCATTTCCAGATACATTTCTATATCCTCTCCACAATGTAACTTCTGTGTCAATGTTCAAAAGTTCAAACGGTGTAGGTCCTCCTAAGTTGAGCATAGGTTGTGTAAAATCACCAGTTAAAACCATTCCAACTCTAATACTTGTACCCAATGTTTTTTCTGGGATATTGTCAATGCTTTTTATCATGTTGTTTGCTACAAATGTCAAGCCAGCAGTGTCTGCGCCAACTGTAGGAGTAACATCTATTGAACCTGTGGTATAATAAGCATTATAGTTTCCGTTGTCTCTGCTTATCTTAACCAGTGTTTCATAGATGGTAGCGTTATCATCAAGAAAGGCTTTTTGATTTACATCTAAAAAACGACTCATTCAAATACCTCTACAAACTCCAATGTAAAGATACTAAAACTGTTGTTTCTAACTTCATAAGACATGTCTGTTTTGTATCTTACCAATACATTTATAGCAAGATAGTTTATTTCATCAACACCAGTTGTGAGTGCTGTTCTCAATGGTGGCGAAAATGTAACAGTTCCGTTTGGACCACTGGTTATACTATCTGCTGTCACTTCATATATTTTGCCGTGGTTGTCAAACTGTATCATATCGCCTGCTTTGAAAACTGTTACATTTTGTGCGCTTGGAGCAGTATATGTTGCAGTTGTTGCACCTGCTGCTGGCGAGCTTGCAAGTGTTATTGTGCCTGATGCTTCACCGCTAACTTCATCTAATCCTGTTGGCAGTTTCACATAAAAACTTTGTAGTGCGCCTCTTGCTTCTGCAATATGTCCTGCAATCTGTCTTCGTTCAGTTGCATCTAAACTTGCAAAATCAAATACAAGTTCAAAATATTGTCCACTCACACTGTCTCTTGTTTCTCTGCCACTAAGTGTGCGATTTATTTGCACAGGCGTCACAGGAACTACTGTAAGACTTGCTGGTTCTATGCTTGGAAAGTTTGATGCTGGCATTATATTCTCCTACCCGAACTAGACACGGCATCTCTAACCACATCTGCTATCAATGTTTTTCTTTCAATCAACAGTTGATCAATGCCCTTTGCATCAACTGCTTGAATGTTGAAGTTTATGTTTACGCCTTGGCCACCGCCTAATACTCCAGCAGTGTCTCTTGCACTCATTACGTTTGCTGGACCACTAACAAGCTCAGCCCCTGCTTCTCCAACAATGCCTACTGTACCTGGCTTGATGTATCCACCATCTTCAAACAATCCACTAAAGAAGTTGCTAACACCTGACACAAGACCGCCAAAGAAGTCTCCAATGCCGCCAAACACGCTGCTACCAAATGATTTAATGCCACCCCATATATCACCTAAGAATCCACCAATGCCGCTGAGCCCATTGCCAATCCAACTAAACACGTTGCTGAATATGCCTTGTAGATTTAATCCCAGTCCGCTGAACAATGCTGTAACAACACCAAACAAACCGCCACCGCCACCAAGTGCTTGTAGTGCATATTGTACAAATCCTGCAATGCCGCCTGCTGCCTGTCCATTTTGACCAAATGTGTTGGTTGCAATAAAGTTGCCTGTTGCATCCATATAGCCCATTGTTTGCCCTGCAAAGTTGCCCATTTGATTTGCGCCGCCAGTTGCAAAGTTGTTGATGCCCATTAATCCGTTTGTTACCATGTTTGTCAAAGAGTTCATTGGATTAACTCCTAAGAACAGTTCAGCATATTGACTGTACTTTTCTAACTCGCTTCTTGACTTGCCGGTCCAATCTGATATTTTGTCAAAGATATCGTCATAAATGCCACTGAACTTGCTTTTGAATTCGTTCTGTGCGCTGACTTGCTCGTCGATCATATCTTGATATTCTTTGGTTATTTCTTGGTTGATTTCATAACGATACGCTCTAATAGCTCTTTGCACCTCAGCATCATTTTCTTTGCCTTGCTGTCTAGCACGTTGTACATATTCTTCTAACTCGTCTGTGAGCTGTTGTGATTTGATGGTGGTGTCTTCATAATGTCTTTGAATAGCACGTTCTGTATCACGAGTAAACTCTTCTGTTTGACGAGCCTGTTCTCTTTCTTGTTCAGCCAATCTTGTGCGAGTTGCTGTGGCTTCACGGCGTGCTTCTGTTGTTCTGGCTAATGCTGCAATCTGATCATCGGACAACTGTATAAAGTTGAGTGCCGCAGCTTCATTGATACTATCGAGTTCTAATATTTGACGTATTTGTTCTTCTGTCAATGCAGCGATTTCATCACCGGCTTCTTTTCTCAATCTTTGCTCTTCATCAATAAGACGCATCAAGTCTTCTTTCTTGTCTTCGCCTAATCCCATTGCATATGTTTCGTTTTCATATGCTTTGATGCTGTCATTAACTGCGTTAGTGCCTCTTTCGATAGCTGCTCTTAGATTGGCCGCTGCTCTTTCAGCAGCTCTTGCTTCTCGTTCATTTTCAGCAAGTGCATCTGTGTTGTCATCTAATGCGTTACTGTTTTCACCAGCAGCGTCTGTTAAATCATCTTTTGTATCACTAAGGTCATCTGTGCCATCGGCATTTTTATCCATAACCTTGGTGTTTTCGTCTGTACTGCTTGAAACCTCGCCAATGCGTCTATCCAAGTCTTCTATTTTGCCTGAAAAATCAACAACTGTAATACGATTGTCTTCAAGCTGTTCATTGCCACGCTTGAGTTCATCCCTAAATGCTTCAAATGCGTTGAATGGATCCTTTGCAGCGGCAACCAATGCACTCATAACATTTGCAGCTCTTTTGCCCATGTCTAAGAATGCGTTTGGCACTCCGTTTATAACAATATCTAAAAACTCATAAAACCATTTTTCTAATGTTAAGCCTGAAACAACAATGGCATCAAGTGCTTTTGTAGCAATAGCTTTCAAGTTGTCCCATTGTGTATAAAGCAACACAATCGTACCACTGATTGCTAAAAGAGCAAGTCCTATTGGGTTTGTGGCCATGGTAAGATTGAGTGCTACAATGCCTCTGGCTAATGTAGCAATGCCTGTAACAATATTTGCTATTTTGCTTACTGCCAATACTGCAAAGAAAGCGCCAGCTGCAACTACTATTTTGTCAAAGTTTTCAATAACATAAAGCATTCCTTCACCAACTAATCTACCAAAACTTGCAATCAACTCTTCATTTTTTGAAATAAAGTTTGTAATAATAGTTGTACCTTCAACCAATGCTGGTTTTAGTCCTTCACCAAATACACCAATAGCATTATCAACTGCAATACCAAAGTTGCTCATTGCTGTTGAAAGGTTGTCTAATCTATCTTGTGTTGCTCCACCAAACTCTTGATTTAAACCTCTAATCAACGCTTCAGTTATTTCTCTTGCGCCTTCGCTGGTTTTACCAAACTCTGAAACTTCTAAACGTGTTATGCCTATTTGATCTTCTAGTATTTTAAATACCGGAATACCTCTATCGGCAAGTCTATTGAGTTCCTCTAAACCCAAACCGCCTGATGTAGTTCTTGCAAACAAGTCTGTGATAGCAGTTAATGATCCTATTTGATCTGTTGTAACTGCTGCTGTATCTGTAAATGTGGTCAACAACTCTGCTGTTGGTTCGATGCCTGCTGCTTTTAACTTGATGAATGTTTCTGTTAATGTTTCAACACCAAACTGTGATTTGGTAGCAAAGTCTTGAATAAACTTGAATGCATCACTGCCGTTTTCAATGCTTCCTGTAACAGTATTCAAACTGTCTCTTAGATCTTCAAATCTTGCTGTAACATCAATAATCTTTTTAACTGCAAAACTAGTAGCTATCGCAGCACCAATAGCTACTATTCTTTTTTGCATACCGTCGAGATTGGAATGTGTATTTTTGGCACTTCTGTTTAGGTTGTCAATGTTGCCCGAGACAGAAGATATTCCACCTCGAGTTTGGTCAACCAGTTTGATGATAATATTAGCGTCGGCCATTTTTTCTTTTCCTTTGTGCTTTCTCTCGTTCCTTGCTTTCTAGGTTGTAATGTGCAACCCATATGCTAAACTCGAGAGTGGACATTTCCATAATCTCTTCTAATGTGCGACCCAAATCCTTGCAAAGCCTAAGCATGAACAATAGATCGGGATCGCTTTTTAGTTTTTTTCAAGTTCCTCAACTTTGGGTAGCGCACCGCCGTTTATTTGTTCTGCGATACGCAACACCACATTTGGATCAACTTCATTTAATAGTGCAGTCTTGTCATGCTTGGAAAACATTAACTTTCCATCTTCATGACGTGCTTTGTTTACAATCGTCACAACCATTGCTTCAACTGTTTTGTTTTGTCTTGCCAGTTCAATCACTTGACTTTCTTGTGCCAAAGTGGTCACTGGTCTGTAGTATATTGTTGTTTCCCATTCAGGAACTTCAAAACTATTCATTTCTTTGATTCTGTTTTGGTAATGTTTTGTAGCATTTCCTAAAACATTGATATTTTTATTTTGTTCGCTCATGATCAATATTTCCTTTTGTTGCTTTTATCGATTGTAGTTGTTAGGGCTTGTTTTACAAACCCTTTGGGTGCTTGACGTGAATAGCCTGTTTCGAGTTTGCCAATATAGTTGACATCATTTCTGATCTCATTGGTTCTCTTTTGCCATCCACGTCTTGCTTTACCTGTAAGAATAGGTGTTCTAGGTACCACTGCTGATTTGTAGTCAGACTTGAGTGCATCTTTTTCTTTAGATACAATGTCTGACAACCAGCTTTTAATGTTGGTACCTGTTATTTGAACACCTATTGCCATTTTACACCTTAGATACTTGCAGTTGTGATTGCGCCAGTTCCTTGGAACGACACACTTGCTTCTGTCAAGCCATCGTAACTTGCAGTTACACTGTAACCTGTGATGATTACATCGCCTGCAAACTTTGTTGCGTCAACAGTTGAATCACTGTAGAATTCTACACTTACTGTATCATCTGTATCTGGATTCAATGCTGTAGATACGATTGCATCTTCACTGTCGTCATATACAACGTCCATTGAACCTGAATATGATTGTAGTCCTTTTTTGTAGGTTCTTACACCTGCACTTGACATGCTGGTGTTTTCCACCGTATCACGTGTGATATCCATACTCCATCCACGTACACTTGCAATAGCTGTTAATGCGTCCGACCCTGATTTAACTTTAACGGTGCCGGCACTTCCTTCATATGATGCCATGATTATTCTCCTTCTTCATTTGCGATCATTGATTCTTCCGAATCTGCCCAATCTTCACCGGAATCGATGTCCCAGTCCTCGCCTTGATCAGCGACGGGCTTTACTTCAGCAGCAGCTTCGATTTTTGCTGCTGGTTTTGTCTTTTTTGATTTTGCGATTGTCCAACCGCGATCAAGAAAGTTCTGTAGGTATCTCTCTTTTACACTTTGAGTTTCACCATTTTTTTCAATATCTATTTTCATTATTCTACTCCTTTGCGATATCTATATCTCACTTGCACAGTGATTATTACCTCTGCTAATGGAGGAAGTCTGTCTACCACTTCAACGGTTGCCACCATTGTTGTCACGCCTGGATTGTTTGTGCCCCTGCGTCTATCTGTTTCTAAACCTTCAGAGATTGCTTCAATCAAATCATTTTTTTGACGATCTATTTCTGCTGCTCCACGTACAAAACATCTGAGTGTGTATTCTATTGTGCCACTGCGGAAACTCATATCAAAGTCATCACGCTCTTCGTTGCCACTGTTCACCATAACTGCTGGAAACTGTGTAATCGCCAGCTTCTCTACATCAAACGGTTCTCTTGTTACAAGTACCGGTCTTGGATCTGTTATTTCTTTGATGGTTTTTACGATATTGTCTGCAATATCATTTCTTAGACTCACCTGTTATCTCCTCAAACGGCCAAAGTAGTTGGACTCTTTTTCAAAGTCTGAGTATTCGCCATCATCATTAATATCATAATGAATACCATCTTTGATACAATCGTCTATTTCTTCTCTCCATAGGTTTCTATAGTGTTCCATTTGCATTTGAAACACATCCATTTCTGGTTCAAACTTGCTTAGTCTTGGAAAGATATAATAGGCTAGAGTTCTGTACACATGAGCACGTTTTAGCTGATCAGCGTCCAGTTTATCTTCATCCATTTCTACATTGGTGCCGATGACAGTGATGTCAAACTTACCTAGTTGTTGGGTTGGAAACCATTCGATGCGTAGATGTCTTAATACATCTTGTCTGCCTTTTTCCAAGGCGTCATCCCACTCGAATATTCCGAAATCTTGTATATTGGGCTCGTATTCTAATACGTCCGCTATTGTTGCAATCGTTAAAGCCATTAGGGCCTCCTCTAGTCCTACTATAGGGTGACAAAGTCCTTCTCTGTCAAACTATTTAGTTGATAAAGAAAAAGGGCCCCCTAAAGAGCCCTTTTTTTATAGTTTTATGATTTAGTCTATGGTTGCATCAGTGATGATTTGTACACCGTGTAGGTCTTGTAGTTCACCTACGGCGTATGTCATACTTGCAACTATTTCGGTCGCACGTAACGAAGCATCGCGCTGCGTTTCGATTGTTAAATCTTTTTTCAGTGCAAACGCCAATGCGTCTGAGTGCATAACTGCACCAACAAATGCACCTGCTGAGTCACCAGTTACAACTGCTGATTCATAGATGTCAACACCAGCGAGCGATCCGATGAAGCCTGCGTCTAACACACGGTTGCCCAAGTCACTTAGGTTGTGGCTCATTGCGGCTGCGCCTGCGTTTGTCAACTGCTTTTTCAAGTTGTATGTTTGATTTGGGTGGAATACACCTACATAGTTTCCAACTACTGAGTTTGAACGTAGATTTGCAACTGCTTGGAAGATCAAATCAGCTGTTAGTTCTGGCTGTGTTGCTGCACCGATTGTTGTAGAGAAGCCTGAAAATAGTGCCGAAATATCAGTGTCTACTTTGCGGGCTAAACTTTCACCCAACACACGACCAATGCTTGCTGCTGTGTCGTCCATTGCACTGTCACGTGCTGTGTCAGTTAGTGTTGCCATGATTGCAACTTCATCAGCGTCAAATAGTTTTTCTACTGCTGTGATAGTTGTTGCTGTTGAAACGTCTGTGTTTTCACCAGTTGTCCAGCCACTCGAAATAGCAGGATAGATACCTACTTTTGCTTGCTTGCCTGGTTGACCTACTAGGTTGAAGTTGCGAACTAGTGGGCGCATAAATGCTTGCTCTTGCATTGTGAAGAGGGCAGTTTGTTGAATGTCGCTAAACAGTGCGTCCAGCGTGGTTGATGTTGTATTGGCCATTGATATTCTCCTTTAAATCTTAATGCCTTTGTTTTTCATATATTCCCTGTAAATCTTGCGATCTTCAGGGTTATTCATATTAAGTTGATTTGGATCAATGTTCCCCATGCCTTTTCGACTTCCACTTTCCGATGTTGCATTGCCTGTACCAGATCCTGCTGGACCTGAGCTAACAAAGTGTGGGTTGTCTCGTAAAAAACTTCCAACTAAATCATTAACTGTCATTGGCATACCGTCATCGGTGTATCTGACATTTCCATTGCTATCTGTAACTTCAGCTTCACCGGTTTCACCCAGTCTCACTTGATTACGCAATAACGCTGAAACCTGTTGTGCATTGATGGCTCTATTGCCACTTGCAGCACTCAGTAGGCTACCGTCAACTTTGATTTCTGTGAGCTGGCGTTGCAGTTCGTTGTACTGTTGATCTTTTTTTGCAACTGTTTCTTTTAAAATAGCTTCAAACTCGCCACGCTGCTTTTGTGCCTCTAAGCGATCTGCTTCTTCTTTTTCAGTCAGTTGACGATAACGATCAACGTCTACATCACCATATTTTTTATCCAATCGCTTGCGTTCACGATCCAATCTCTCACGTACAATCTTGTCAACGTCATCTTGGGAAAACGTCTTGTCCGTCGTCTCTGCCTGGGTTGGTTCTGAAACTGATGTTTCAAAGGGCTCGCCAGTTGCCCCTGTTTCTTGTTCTTGTTCGCTCATTATATCCTCCTGTTAATGGTCGAAGTCACCGAAATCCTCTTACGAGTTATTCGCAAAGTTATTTATGCGTTTAAACGCAAGACGGGGTTATTTCCCGCCTCTACGCTTGGTTTTGCGTTTTTTCTTCTTCATTGCCATTGTGGTGCCCTCCCCTTATCTTACATGTTCATCAACATCACTACTACAACTGACAAAATACTTGCGCACACTGTGCCAGCTGCACCAACGATTACTTTGGTGATATGATTTTGACTTGAGGTCATTTGTTCTTTGATGTCGTCAAGTTTTATTTCAACTTTTTCAAGGCGCTTTTCCAAGTTTGCGTAACTTTGCTCTACCAGTGCCATTCTAGTTTCCCATTCCATTTTATATCAACCCCAAGTCTTTTCTTTCTTGCGTTATTTCGTTTCTACGCTGTTTGGTTAGCTTGTGTAAATCTAATAGCGCATTTCTTGCTCTAATACTTGCCTCAAAGTTTGCCTTTTTGTTCCACTTTTCTATTTCAGTGATGTATATTTTAAATCGATCTATAATCTCGTGATGTATTTCAGAGTCTTCTAGAATAAAAAGAAACTCTCTTTCCATTTCATCATATTCTGGAATCTTTATTATCATTCAACATCGCCTACGATTGGTTGAAAACCTTGTGTGCCAAATACTTGTTCTAGTTCAGGATGCAGTGCCAACATTTCTTCGTCAGTGTATCCAGCTTGTACCATTTCTCTAAGATGTGTTACCAAATCAGGTGCATTTGTTACAGGCATGTGTGTCACAGCATCTTTTTGTGGCATTGATTGTATTTCTTCATATCTATCTTCACTGACAATCAATCTCAACATGTTGTCTTCGATTTCTTTGTTTAGGACAGGATTTTTAACACCAGCATCTTTTGCTGTTTTCAACATAACCATATCATTGTACTTGTCTTGAATATTGAAACTGTCTGGATACTCTACCTCGCCATTCCAAACTGTTCCTTGCCATGCTGCATAGATTCTCCAAATCTGTTCTTCAGCATGTTCCAAGTTGTCTGCTTTTTCAGCCAATCTTGCATTTAGTAGTTGGAACTCTGTTGCAAGTGCCACGCCCGATAGCCTGCGACTTTCAATGCTGCGTATGCCACCCATGTGGCTCATACGATCAATGGCTTCAATCTTTTGGTTGATTGAGTTCAACAAACTGTCGATGCTGGCTGCACTTGGTTGCAGTAGATACGGACGCAGATTTTCTGGTGTATCTTCTGGAACATCAATAATAGCACCAGCACCGGCATGAGCCCTCACGCCCGGTGTCTTTACTAAACTTGGATGATTTGAAATGCGTTCTAGTTGTTCTAGTTCACTCATTTCGTTGTAGATGCTGCGTTGCATTCTTGCAATATCGCCGCAATCACTAATACCAATACCTCTTTCTTTGCTGCGTTGGCTGTACACACAAACCGCTGGAATCATTCCAAGCTGGTTTGGCATAACCTGATCAATCACTGCATCTTCGTCTCCTGAACCAATGCTCACCACACTGATTTCTGTTGGAGTGTAGATTCTAAACACATCTCTTCCGCTGTCACTGCCTTCAAATATTTTTAGATAGGTGAGATAGTACGCACCATTGCCAGCTCTTGCATATTGCCAATCTAGTACATTTTCAGGTGTAAAAATACTTACATATGGACGCAATCCTTGCTCAAGTTCTTCTGCTCTTGTTTGAACTTGTGTAGCAGGTTTGTCCAAAATACACCAGCATTGGCCATATATTGTAGCATAGGTTGAAATGTCACGCATCACAACATCAAAACTTCTACCATCCATGTCTGCATCTTCTAAAAAGTTTACCAAACCGAGATCGTTGCTGAGATTGCCAAACTCTCTTTTGGGTTCTTGGCGGAACAAGAAGCTGTTGAAAATACCAACAACTGCCTTCACGTGATTGTCTAATGCAGTATTTGCCAATCTTTGTTCATACTCTTCTCTACTTTCGTAGATGTAACTGGTTAAATATTCGCCTTCAAAGAAAGAATGACCACCTTCGTAGCTGTCCATTAAAAACTGATAATCTTTGATCCTTGCTTTCCATTCTGGATGCGCTTCTATTAGTTCTGTCTTTTTCATTTTTACCACCCTTTGGTTCTTGTTCCGAATGTCCAACGCTGTGGTTCGTCATTGTTGGTGTATTCTGTTTTGATTGGGAATAGGAAATCCACTCCGTAGTTTGCAGCATCAAACATGTGATCCAAACCGGAGTTTTTGTCTATTTGATTTGTGCCTTCGATGTAGCTCAATCTTCCTATACTGTCTATTAGTTTTTTGCATTTAGGAGTGATAAAAATCTTTCTTTCTCCTTTTGCATTTTTTAATCTTGCGTTGAGTGCATTCACTCTATCTTTAACTGGTGTGTGGCGTGGTCTCGCTTTTACGACAAAACCTGCATTTTGCAGGATACTAATGTCGCTTCGACCAGCTGATGCCGATTTTCTAGCACGGCCTGCAGGGTCAGGATAAATGATTATTTGACTACCTGGATATCTTTCTTTCAACTCTGCCGCCATCATATCTGTGTTACTATTCAGCATATATATCTCATCGTGGAAATGTATAATGTCGCCTCTGATATCAAAGATTGCTGCTGTTCCTGGTGATAAGTTGAAGTCCATGCCCACGTGTATAACATCTGTGTTTGGATTGTTTAGAGGTTTGATACATTCTTTGTAGTCAAAGTTGTAGGCTACCACGCCTCCAAACTGTGAGAAGCTGGCTTCATATTCAGCTTGAAATGTACGTTCATCCAAATCACGCCTTGCTGCTTCTATTTCATCAGCATCAACATTGCCACCTTCAATGGTTGTGTACTGAAAAGCATTCCAATCATCTTCTTGTAGTGCTGTTGTAAACAACTGATGGCTCCAACTACCATAACCTTTGGGTGTGCCTGTAAACAATGCTTTGCCTTTTTTATCACTCAGCGTGGGTCTCAAAACTTCTGTGAATGCTTCTCTTGGAATGTCTTGAAACTCGTCCATAATCAAAAAGTCCAAACCCACTCCACGCAAACTATCAAAGTTGTCTGCACCACGCAAACCAATGATGCTGCCATTTTTAAGGTATATTGTGAGTTCCGCTTCGTTTTTCTTTTTGATCCAACGTAGTTTGCTGAGTTTATCCAACAGTGGCAACCAGGTAAGTTGTTTTGCCATTCTATAACTTGGAGCAACCAGCCAGTTGACACTGCCAGGATTTTGAGCTGCATTTTTGCACAACTCCCTCATGCACAGGTGAGTCTTGCCGAATCTGCGTCCTGTTATTAGAACTTTGAAACGACTTGTGTCATCTGCTACTGTTTGTTGAGGGGCTGTTAATGGCACTTAATCATCCTTCCATGGTAGCGGTGTATCATCATCACCATCTGCCACAACTTCTTTTTGTCCAAGATATTGTTTGCCAAGCCAAACCAACATACGATCTGACCCTTCCATGGCTTTTTCCATTTGTTTTCTGCGCAAAGCTCTTTTGCCGGCACTTTGACCATGCTCAAGTTCTTTTGCAAAGTTTTTTCTGATGGTTTCCTCTGCGAGACCTGTCATAAACGACATTTCTCTGAGTGTACAGCCAATCCTTGCCAACTTCCAGATCTCTTCGCGATCTACGTCAACAACTCTGACTCTCCCCTTTTTCTTTTTGGGTGCTTCATCCATTGTGTAATCCTTACATTGATCGTGCTTTTACTTTAACACGAAAATATCTTCTATCTGTCAAACCACCAGTAGTGGTGATTGTGTTGTAGACCTTGTAAATGTTGCCTTGAGTTCCGCCTGAAAGAGTGATTGTTGTGGTTGTTGTGGTTGAGCCTGTGTCCGTTGATACCAAAGCATCAGTGTCGCCTGTGATGGTTTCTACACTCCAGTTTGAAGTTGAGATTTCATCACCGCCTGGTAGCCACTGACTCCATGAGATCAAATAGTCCAAGGCAGCCTCTGAATCTTTGTCGATTAGTGTGCCTTCGTTGTCTTTGTAAAATCCTGTTGTTGTAGCCATGATGCTTCCTTAAAAGTTTGTATCAAGTATTCTTGTTTCTTGATCTATTTCGTATTCACTTGATTCTGGTACAATGTTATTTATTCGGGATTCAGAATCAAGGGCGAAAATCGCCGTTTCTTTGAGTATTTCTATGTTTCTAGTTTCAGATTCAATGGTAAATCTACGATTTAATGGAACCGTAAACTTGTAACTGCCTATTCCAGTGAGTGTGAATACTGCACCAAATGCACTTGTAGCACTGCGTTTTCTTGTGCCTTCAATGCTGGTGCCAAATGCACTTTGTATTGTGCTTGCAAAACTTGTTATTCGATTTGCATCAACACTCAAACTTGAATCTACATCTAAGTCTGCAACTGCGGTGCGTTTTCTTGTTGCATTAGATACCTGTGTAAATGCTGCATTCAGTGTTGCAGCACCAGTACTGGTTATTCTACCACTTGCTGAAAGTGTAGCAACAATATCAAGATGTGCATCAGCTTTGTCATATGGATGACCTTGTGCTGTTAAGGAGAAAATACCAGTTGGTGAACTTGAACCACTTATTGTTCTTCGTCCACTGCCAGTCAATCCAAATGCTGAATCTATTGTACTTGAAGCAGTTCTTGTTCTTGTGCCTGCTCCAACAACCGAAAACGCTGAATCTATTGTACTTGAAACATTTCTTGTTCTTGTGCCTGTGCTGGTTTGAGTAAATGCACTGGATAGTGTTGCACTTGCAGGCACTTTAATAGTTGCATCTGCACTTGTTGTAAATGCACTGGATAGCGTTGCACTGCCTGGCACCGTTACACTTGCATCTGCACTCACGCTGAATGCACTTGATAG
>Ga0208428_1000336_pt1 | contig 22800 bp, 36 predicted proteins | sample DEB08_DNA_11_FD_184535 | JGI IMG/M metagenome (GOLD analysis project Ga0208428, IMG submission 184535) | Aqueous microbial communities from the Delaware River and Bay under freshwater to marine salinity gradient to study organic matter... | ecosystem: Environmental > Aquatic > Marine > Coastal ... | reverse complement strand
GATAACATGGCATTAATGGCACGTTATCCGGATAATCATTTTGATTTGGCAATTGTGGATCCGCCATATGGTTTAGGGGAACGAACAACAAATGGTGGCTGCAAAAAAAATTCTCAAGTACAATTTAAAAATGATATGAGGCGTACGCATTGGGATAATGAAACACCTACAAAGGAATATTTTAAAGAATTAAAAAGGGTTTCTAAAAATCAAATTATATGGGGTGGAAATTATTTTGAATTGCATTCATATAGAACCTATATTGTATGGGAAAAAATGACATACGTACCAACTATGAGTCAAGTGGAAATGGCGATTACTTCATTTGATAGCCCGGCACGAATAATAAAAATAAATAGCAATCAAAATGACCGCATTCACCCAACACAAAAACCGGTGGCATTATACAAATGGATTCTTCAAAATTACGCCAAAGAAGGTGATTTGATTTTGGACACACATTTGGGCAGCGGTTCAATTGCGATTGCATGCCATCAAATGGGTTTTGATTTGGTAGGGTGTGAATTAGATGCAGATTATTACAAAGCGGCACACAAACGATTTAAACAACAAACGGCACAAATGCGATTAGCAATATAAAAGAAAACAAATGGGATGGTTTAATGATATATTTAAAAAGTCAGAGAAAAGAAGCAGTTTAGAAAATCCTTCCACAACTTTGGTGGAATGGTTGAATGGTGGCGTTTCAAACAAATCCGGGCAATTGGTAAGCAGTGAAACGGCATTGGGTGTTTCGGCAGCATGGCGGGCAATATCTTTGATTGCTGGAAGTGTGGCATCGTTACCAATTCATGTGTATGAAGTGACACAAAACGGAAGAAAAGCATTGCCAAATCATCCAATTTCAAAGTTGTTGAACAATCCAAATCCGCAGTTTTACACGGGTTTCACGTTCCGGGAACGCATGATTCAGAATTTGGCGGGCAGTGGAAACGGGATTGCGGTCATCAAATATTCAAACACTGGTTTGATTGAATCATTAGAATTGCCATTGCGACCGGTGCGGGTGAAAATCATTGATGGATATTTGGTTTATTTGGTGGAAGGATTAGACAAATATTTGTTTTTTGATGATGTGATTCATTTTGTTGGATTTGGTGATGATCCGTTTTGGGGCAAATCACCGGTTCAAGTTCATGCGGAAAATCTGGGAATTTCTTTGGCTTCGCAATCTTTTGCGGCAACATACTTTGGAAACGGTGGCACAATTGCCGGTGTTTTGAAGACGGATAAATTATTGACACCGCAACAAAAGATGGATTTGGCGGCAGACTGGAAACGCAAATATGGTGGTGGCAATACAAATTCCACCGCAATTTTGGATTTGGGTTTTGAATATAAACCAATCGGAAGCAAACCGCAGGAATCACAATTGTTAGAGGCACGGAAGTTTCAAGTGGAAGAAATTGCACGCATCTTTGGTGTGCCTTTGCATTTGCTTTATTCATTAGACCGTGCAACATTCAATAATATTGAAGTCATGAATGCAACCTATGTGCAGCACACGTTGACCAATTACATTGAACGTGTTGAAAGTGAATTGAACCGCAAGTTGTTGAGAAATGCAGACAATTTAGAAATTAGATTCAATATGGATGCATTGATGCGTGGTGATATGAATGCCCGTTCCGATTATTACAACCGGTTGTTCCAAATCGCAGCAATTTCGCCAAATGAAATCCGAAAATTGGAAGGATTAAGCATGTATGATGGCGGTGGTGTATATTACAGACCGCTCAACATGGATATTGTCGGAACAATAAAAGAAGAAAACAATGTTTGATAATTATCCGCAGGGTGCAACAAATGAAGCCAAAAAGGCATTGCAACACAAAGCAGACAACGGAAGCGATTGTGGAACGAACGTTGGTTGGAATCGTGCAAAGCAATTGGCAAACCGGGAAGCGTTAAACGAACAAGACGTGAAGGATATTCATTCTTTTTTGTCACGTGCGGCAGTGTATAACACCGGAAAATTCTTTGATGAAGACGGCAAAGAAGTGTGTGGCACAATCATGTTTTCCGCATGGGGTGGTGAACCGATGGTGGATTGGGCAGCACGCATGGCGGCAAAGATTCAACAACAAAACAACAATATCATGGAAAAAAATATGGAAAAAAGGGTTTGTGAAATCCGGATGGAAGGCACGGAAGAAAACAAACGCACGGTGGAAGGTTATGCCGCAGTGTTTGAAAAGCAAAGTGAAGATTTGGGTGGATTCCGGGAAACAATCCAACGGGGTGCATTCAAAGATGCCATTGCCAATTCCGATGTGCGGGCGTTATTCAATCATGATGCAAATATGATTTTGGCACGCAATACATCCGGCACATTGCGATTGGAAGAAGACAATATTGGATTGAAATATTCCTTTGAAGCACCGCAAACGCAAATGGGAAACGATTTGTTGGAAATGATTAAAAGGGGCGACATCAACCAAAGTTCATTTGGCTTTACCGTGGAAGAAGATTCATGGGATGATGGCAACGGTTACATGGTGCGAACGATTAAGAAAATCAAAAGGTTGTTTGATGTTAGTGCGGTAACTTATCCGGCATATCCGGATGCATCGGTTGCATTACGTTCAATGCCAAAAGAAAAAGAAGAAACAACGGATTTGAATGGTGAAATCCGTAATAAAATAGTTAGGGCGGCAATCATGAAACACGCCTAATTTTGTAATCTAAAAATTGATAAAAATGACGGTCAGACAATTGACAGAGAAAAAGGCGAATTTATACAATCAAATGAAAGATGTGTATGATGCCGCACAAAAAGAAAACCGCAGCGTTTCAAATGAAGAATTGGCAAAGGTTGAAGCGATTGAAGCGGATTTGAGTGCAACGGAACGCCAATTGCGTAATTTGCAGGCATTTCAGGAACGCAAAAAAGACATGGAACAAGGTCAAGAAGCGGTATTGGAAACACGCAACGGACGTGAAAAGATTGATGCATTCAATCAATACCTTCGCCGCGGATTGCATGGTGTTGATAACAGATTGAAACCATATTTGGTGCGTGGTACAAACCCGCAAACAACATCAGACACTGCCGGTGGTTATACTATTCCCGAAGGATGGTTGGGTGAATTGGATGTTTGCGAAAAGTTTGTTGGATTAGTTGAAAGTGTGGCACGCACCATCAACACACCAACGGGCAACGTTCTTCCAATTCCAAAAGTAAATGACACGGCAACAAATGGCGTTCTTCAAACGGAAGGCAGCGGAATCACGGTTGCAGATATGACGTTTGGAAATACCGATTTGAGTGCATACACATATGCAACATTGGTGAAAGTTTCCGAACAATTAGCACAAGATGAAGATGTTGATTTGGCTTCGTATTTAGTTGAATTGTTAGGTGAACGTATTGCACGAATCACTAATGCGGCATTAACAACGGGTGATGGTTCATCAAAACCAAATGGTGTTGTGACTGCGGCAACAACGGGCAAAACAACGGCATCTGCAACGGCAATCACCGATGAAGAATTGATTGATTTGTTTTATTCCGTAGATCCGGCATATCGCATGGGTGAAAATGTGAAGTGGATGATGAATGACACGGTGCATTCATACATTCGCAAATTGGGTTTAATTGCTGCGGAAAATTACAATCCAATTTCATTTGACCAAACCGGCACAATGTACATTTTGGGCAAAGAAGTGAAGATTAATCAGGATATGAGTTCAGCAATTACAACCGGATTAACAACGGTGTTATTTGGTGATTTCTCAGGTTATATGGTAAGAACTGCGGGTGGATTAAACATCAAACGTTTGGATCAACGATTTGCGGATGAGTTGAATATTGGATATATTGCATACAGAAGATTGGATGGTGATTTGATTAGTGCGGGTTCACCGATTAAGAAATTGGTTCAAGCCTAAATGAATCAAATTCCATAGCTACTTTTTTTGAATAGATGACACGGTGGGAAACTGCCGTGTTGTCATCAATCATGAATCATGAAGATAAAAATCACAAAGAACATTGTTGGACCTTTGGGAAGTTACAAAAAAGGGAAGGTTTATGAAGTGACGGATGAACGGGCAAAATATTTGATTTCATGCAATTTTTGCACCGTAGTGGAAGAAACACCAACGATTGAAAAAGCGGTCAACACACCGGCACAAACGACACGCAAAACAAAAACAACAAAAGCCAAAAAATAATGATATTCATTCCACAAAGTCACAAAATCATCACCGCAGCATCGGTTGAACCGGTCACATTGAATGAAGCCAAATTGCATTTGAAAATGGATGGTGTCACGGCAGATGATGCATTGATTGAAACATTGATTGAAGCCGCAAGGCAAAGTGCGGAAGAATATTGTGGCATCAAATTCATTGACACGGTGGTGGAAGATGTTTTTGATAGGTTTCCAAAGGGTGGATTCCAAAAGAATGATTGTTTTTATTTGATGGTTGGCAATGTGTCTTCCGTTGATTATGTGAAATACTATGATGAAAATGGTGATTTGCAAACATGGAACGCATCGCAATATTTGGTGGATAATTACAGGAAACAAGCACGCATTTGTTTGATGCCAAATGTTACATTTCCAACGTATGATTCAGACCGTGCAAACGGTGTTTTGGTGCGTTACAATGCAGGATTTGGGGCGACGGCTGCGGATGTACCTGCGGCTATTAAACAGGCTATTTTATTAATCATCGGTTATCTATACAACAACCGTGAAGATAAAATAAAAAACCTGCCTTCGCTTAGTGAACATTTGTTGCAACCTTACAAAGCGGCAATGATATGAAAGTATTTTTAAACATCACCTTCAAAGTTGGGTATGATAAATTAATGCATTTGGTGCGGCAGTTTGAACAACACGGATTTGAAGTTGTGGACACATCACCAAAGTTTGCAGGGCGGTGGATTACTTCCGTGCCAATTGAAGAATTACATAAAGCGGATTTTATAATTGTCATCAATGAAATGTTGTTTTTCCATCAATCGTTTTGGAAAAAGGTCAAAGGGTTTTTGAGTTTAGGGGTTGAATGTTTTGGTTGTGAACGGGTGTTGTATGTCAATAATTCAATGGGATTAATTGACACAATGGAAGAAAACAATCCACGCATTGTGATTTTGCACAAAGATTTGGTGGTTGGTGATATATTGAAGGCAATGGATGATTTCCGGGAATTGTATGATGAAAAACCGTTGGTTGCATCGGTGGTGGATGATGTGGAATTCATTGGCAAATCTGGGAAGTTTCATGCGGAATTTTTAACGGCAAATCATTTGAACAATGGAAATTGGTGAATTGAAACATCGGATTGCAATTGAGAAAAGAACCGTTTCCATCAACGAACGCACCGGTGAACAAACGATGGTTTGGAATAATTATGCCACGGTTTGGGCAAAGATGGTGAACCGCAGCGGAACGGAAAATGACAAAGACGACATTGCAACGCAAACACAAAAAATGGATTTTGTAATTCGTTACATTGATGATTTGGTGTTTGATGTTTCATCATATAGGGTGCAATACAGAAACAAAATGATTGACATTATCAGTGCGGAAGAAATGACAAACGAGGCATGGCAAACATGGATGATGTTGAAATGTGAATTCAAATCCAATCAATAGATGGCACGGTTCAGATATGCACAAAACGGGCAAAGTTTTCAAGAGTTTTCCGGCAACAATCTTCAAACAGATAGGGAAATTCAAATGATCATCCGCAAATTGCGTTTGTTGCCTGCGGCATTGAACAAAACCGATTTTGAAAAGATATTGGCAGAATCTGCGGTGGTTGCCAAACAAAACATGCAAAAGTTCGCACCGCAATCAAAAGCCGCACACAAAATAAAAGATGGCGGCAAAACATATAAAAGAGTGCAACCGGGCAATTTGAAGAAATCAATTCAAATCTTCAAAGCGGCAAAAAATTCACGCACCATTTTGGTGGGTCCAATTGTGGCAAAAGATTCAAAAGTATTTAAAGCGGAAGGTGTTAAGAAGGTAACGAGAAGACACCGTGCGTTTTATTACAGGTTTGTAAATTATGGCACGGTTTATCAATCTGCAACACGGTTCATTGAAAAGGCACGTGAAGCATCCCGTTCTGGTGTGAAGATGAAGTTGAAAGCAGGTGCAAAAAAATATTTGTCAAAAGAAATTGCAAAATTGTTCTAAATGCGGGCGGATGTTGTAATATATAATTTATTAAAGGGAAATGCAGGTGTTAACAGTTTAACAACGCAAATATTTCCTAATGTAGTGCCAAAAAATGTTTCATTGGATTTGGTGTTGACATATACGGTTTTCCAAACAAATCCGGTGAAGACAAACGCAATGGACATCAACACCGATATTGTGATGGTTCAAATCAGCTGTTTTGGAAGATCATATGATGCGGTTCAGAATTTAGCGGATGCGGTGATTGTGGCATTGAATGGCAAATCCGGCACAATAACAATTAGCGGCAGTGATTACAATTATAAAAATATTAGATTTGATGACCGGAATGATTTGGGGTATGATGAAACAAATGAAGTGTTCATGATTGCGTTGGATTTTTCCGTTCAAATGTTTATTTAAAAAATAGATTATGGATATTACATTTCTGAAGGATTGGAAGAATCCAATCAATAGCAAAACAACAAAGGCAGGAACGGTTTCCGGCATTCATTATAAAACTGCGGAAGCATTGATTGAAGATGGCATTGCAACCGTTACGGGTTTAGAATCTATCAAACTGAAAAAGGTGTTGCCATCATCGGTTGATGACGTGACACCAAAAGGATTTGAAAACGAATTTGAAGAATTTTAATTGATCAACTAAAAAAATAAAGTCATGGCACAAACAACAAACTACATCAACGGAACGGACATGAAATTGTTTGTTGACACCGTTGAAGTTGGATATTTGACATCAATCACGGTTTCAACCGATGCAGACACATTGGACACATCCAACCAAAGTTCCGGCAAATACCGCACAAACATAATGGGGCGGATGGGTTCAACGGTTTCTTTTGATGGCATGCATCGTTTTGATGCTGCGGAAGGATTCCAACAATTCTTTGAAGACATGAAAGCGGGTTCAACGGTTTCCGTTTTAATCTCAAATGAAAACGCTGGTGATTATGAATTTGGCGGAACGGCCAACATCACTTCAATTGAATTGAGTGTTTCAGATAATGAAATTGTTACGTTCAGTGGTGAATTTTTAATTACTGGTGAACCAACATGGACAGTGATAGTGTAGTTTCATAATTTAATGGGTTTTAATAGTTAGTGAAGCGGTGGCGGCTGCGGTTGCCACCTTTTTTTAAATGATTAAAAGCAATAAAAATGATATTTGCAAAAGTTGATTTTGTAGAGTTAAACAACGTAAAATTGCCAGTGGCATTCAACATGAAGGCGTTGCGATTAGGTGCAATTGAAAGCGGCAAAAGCATCAATGAAGTGTTTCAATTAATGCAATCCGGTGATTTATCTGCCGGTGCGGATTTGATTCCGTATTTCTTCCACGCATTAGCCGTTGGTCATGAAATACAAAAGAAGGATTTGCCATTTAGCCGTGAAGACATGGAAATGATGGATTTTGAAGCGTTGGGAATATTCACGGAAGCATTCACACGTTCGGTGAACAAAATGGATCAAACCGAAAAAAAGCAATTGAAAACAGTGAAGAAAGGGGTGAAGAATTAACCGTTCAAAAACTGTTTGCAATTTGTATTGGGCAGGTTGGAATGTCTGTTCATGAATTTTATTATTGCTATTTGCATGAAGTGTTGGATGTGATTGAGGCGTTCTTTAAGTTGGAAGAACAAAGACAATTGGCGAATTGGGAACGCACACGGATGGTTTCATTCTTTACCGTGAAGCCGCACGACAGCAAAAAACGCATAAAAAATCCACGTTCATTGTTTGAATTGGCAAGTGATAAAACGACACGCAAAACGGATAAAAATGTGATGCGTAAATTGATAAAAAAGGATTTGGCAATTCAACAAAAACGGATTGACAAATGGAAGGAAAAAGGATTGTTGAAAAACTAAAAAAATAAAGAAATGGCAACGATTTCAAAAATCACAAAGACAGCAAAAGGCAATGTGCGGTTGTTGGATTCATCGGATAACATATTGCACCAAATAAGCCGTGCAAAAACAGTGTATTTGGATGCGGATGATGACACGGTTGTTTATATTGCAAATGTCATCAATGAACACAAATTCAACCCAACACAAACAATTCGTTTGACACCTTCGCAAATCACATCAATTGGCGGTGTGGCGTTTTCTGGTGATGCACAAGACTTAATTGCCGAATTGGATGCCTATTTTTTTGGGTAAGCCAGTCATTGACTGGCGTTTTGGATGAATATCCCGGTGCGGCGGCGGCGTATTCATTACGTTTGTTAAATACAGATTATACCGGGGATGCGATTGTGGTGCGAAGGGCAAGTGATAATGCAACTCAATCAATCGGTTTTATTGATGGCGAATTGGACACGGACACATTGAACACATTTTGCAGCGGCACGGATGGATTTGTGGCAACGTGGTACGACCAAAGCGGCAACGGTTTTAATGTGACAAATACAACAGCATCAAGACAGCCTAAAATATTTGATAGTGCAAACGGAATTGTACTTGAAAACGGAAAACCTACAATTGAATTTGATGGTAGTAAAACTTTTACTACAACGGCAACAATTAGCAATGCGAGTGATTACTATATGTTCTATGTCAGAAATAAAACAGTTGCTGAAACGGGGTATCTTTTACATTCAGAAACGGGTCAATTAATTATCGAAGTTTTTGAATACGCAGCTTATTTAGACCCAGTTAATAGCATCGAAGGAACAGGAATACTGGAAGGTCATAAGTTGGTGCATTTTGAATTAAATTCAACAACAGGCGGGAAAGTTTATGAAAATAGCATAAACACACAAACAGGATTAAATTATTCACAAACAGCAATTTCCTCCAAAACAGCTATAGGCGGTATCTATGCTGGTGAAGGTGATTTTATAGGTAATATACAAGAATTAATTATTTATAATACAAATCAAAGCAGCAACCGCACGGGAATTGAAACAAACATCAACAACTTTTATTCAATTTATTAGATATGTATTATATCAGTAATAACAAAGCAGATTTGGAAGCATACAATCAACGTGTGGTGCAATCGGAAGGATATGACGGAACGTTCACAACCGATTGGGCAAACATTATTGAACACGTTGATGGCAATCAATTTGCAATCTTCAAACATGACAACTATCATGATGACAATCTTCAATCATTGAATGATTTGGATGAATCATGGTTTGGTTTACCATTTTAAAAAATAATAATATGAATGAATTGATTGAAACAACAAAGACTGCCGGTGAAATATATGTGACGTTCGTGGCACTATTAATATTTTTCAACACCTTTGCAAAGAAGGTATTTTGGAAACCTGGATTGTCAGTGAAAAAGATTGTTGGCGTTGCATCTGCCATCATGATTGCGGTGTTTTGGTTTTGGGGTGCATCAATGTGGAAATTGCTTTTCTTCACATTCTTTGCATTTGGGTTTTATGATTGGTTTGGAAGATACGTTGAACAATTGTTGGATTTCCTTTGGTTTTGGATTAAACAAAAGACAATAAAATTGATAAACATATTAAAAGAAAAGGTGAAGAAATAGATCATGTTTTTTTCATTTGTTTATCATGTTTTTTATTGCTTATTTATAATCAATTAGGCGGTTCATTTATTTGTGCCGCCTTTTTTGTATATTAAAAGAAAAAACAATGGCTTCAGATATTAATATTAAGATTGGTGCAAATATATCCGATTTGCAAAAGAAGTTGAACCAAGCGGAAAAATCAATGCAACGTGCCGGCAAAAAGATGACACGCATGGGTGATTCCTTAATCATGGGATTGACAGCACCAATTGCCGCATTTGGTGCAATGACATTGCAAACTGCCGCCAACTTTGAATCCGCAATGAACGGCATGAAGGCGGTCACATCCGGTGCGGATGCATCATTTGGCGAATTAGAGGCAACCGCCAAAGAATTAGGGGCAACAACTCAATTTAGTGCAACGCAAGCAGCGGAAGGAATGGAAATGTTGGGAAGGAATGGTTTGACCGCTTCACAAATCTTAGATGGTGCGGCAAAATCTTCTTTGATGTTAGCCGCAGCAACGGGAACCGATTTGAGTAATGCCGCAAACATTGCCACCGATGCAATGGCACAATTCAAATTGGAAGCATCGGATTTGGCAGGTGTTGCGGATTTAATCACCGGGGCAACGGTCAATTCAAAGTTTGGCATTGATGATTTCCAAAATGCAATGGCACAAGCCGGTGGCGTTGCCGGTGCGGTTGGTGTTTCTTTTGATGATTTTGCAACAACAGTGGCAGCAATTTCACCATCATTTGCATCCGGTGCAGATGCCGGAACATCATTGAAAACGATGTTGACACGTTTGGTCCCGGAAACCGCCAATGCGGAAGCAATGATGCGGAAATTGGGAATCATTACGGCAGATGGAACCAACCAATTTTTCACGGCATCCGGTGAAATGAAATCCATGTCAGACATTGCGGGTGTTATGCAAAATGCCTTTGCCGGATTGAGTGAAGCACAACGGATTCAGGCCGCAAAAACATTGTTTGGAACGGATGCCATGCGGGCAGGTTTACAAATTGCGGAAACGGGAAGTGTGAAGTTTGATGAACTCAAAGAATCCATTGCCGGTGTTGGTGCGGAAGGTGTGGCGGAAACACGAATGGAAGGTTTGAACGGTGCAATTTTACGATTGAAATCTGCATTTGAAACATTTCAATTGGCAATTGCGGAAGGTGGATTGTCAGAATTTGCGGCATCATTTGTTGAAGGTTTAACCGGAATATTATTGCGATTGTCAGAATTAGATCCCAAAATTATCACATCATCATCCATTATACTGGGGTTGGTTGCGGCAATAGGTCCAGCAATCCGTGTGGTTGGTATGTTGAAAATAGGATACGCCAATTTGATGGGTGTGTTTTCTTCCATCACTGGTGTTGTGAACAAAGTGATTTTGGGCATTCAAACATTGACCGTTGCGGAATTGAGAAACACGGCAATCACGAATGCAAAAATCAGAATTCAAAAAGCATATAATGCCGCATATATAGTTTCAAATAATATCATTAAATTATTCAAGGTTTCAACTTACAAAAGCATTGCGGCAACCGTTTCAAGCACTGCGGCAAACATCGCACACAAAGTTGCCGTTTTTGCAACCGTTGCGGCAATACAAGCGGCAATGGCAATTGAAACAACATACATGGCATTGAAGGGCGTATTGACCGGCAAAATTAAATTGATGACGGTGGCACAAGCGGCATTGAATGCCGTAATGTTGGCAAATCCCATTGGATTGGTAGTTGCGGCAGTTGTTCTTTTGATTATGGCATTTGTTGCGGCATATCAGAATTTGGAAGGATTCCGGAATTTTGTTGACAATGCAATGGATTTTATCCGTGACAAGTTTGGCAAAGCGATTGAGAAAATCAAATACATCTTCATGAATTTGCCGGCCTATTTAAATGCATCTGCCGCAGCATTAAAACAGTTTGTGCAAAATGTGGTGTCAAACTTGAAACGCATGGCATTGAAGGCAAAAGGATTCATGAAGAAATTCCAAAAAGCATTCACAATAAGCAAAGACAAACGGGCGGAATTACAAAAGGAAATTGAAAGCATTGTTGCGGAAGAAGAATTGTTGGCAGAAAATGCAAAATCAATTGCGGATGTTTTCAATGAACGATTGGCGGAAGGCATTGAAAATGGTGAACAATTAGACACGGAAAAAATCAAAAAAAACATCCAAGGCAAATTGGAAGGTGTCATGGACATGTTGGGATTGGGTGGAATGACCGGTGGCGGGCAAAGTATTGATTTGTCAACTGGTGATGGCAAAACAGAGGAAGAAAAGAAATATGAAGCCCTTAGGAAGGTGAACGATGAATTGGACAAAAACACCAAATCATTGGAAGCCAATAAAAAAGCGGCCGTGGAATACAATGGTGAATCCACAGTAATGACGGAATTGAACAAATCAATTGCCGGATCTTATGCAACATTACACGCCAATCAAAAGAAGGTCACGGAATACCGTGAAAGCCGTGAATTTAAGACCATTGAAAAGATGAATGAAAAGAATGTCGAAGGGGCGGCAAGGTATTGGCGAATAGTTGAAGCATTAAAAGAATTATCAAAAGCGGCAGCGGATTTGGCAAATTCCGCATTGGTTGATTTGGGAACGCAAATTGGTGAAGGAATTGGCGATATGTTAAGTGGCACCGGCACAATTAAAGACATGGGAAAAACAGTGTTGCAAACTTTGGCGGGCGTTTTGGGTCAATTAGGGCAATTGGCAATAAAAGCCGGGGTTGCCATGTTGGGAATTCAAGAAATGTTTGAAAAAGGATTGGCCGGTGGACCTGCCGCACCATTGTTTGCAATCGGTGCCGGTATTGCATTAGTGGCATTATCCAAATTCGCATCATCAAAAATTGATAAAATGGGAAGCGGTGGTGGTGATGCAGGTGGTGGCGAAATTCCAGCAATGGCAAAAGGTGGTGTTGTGAACGCACCAACGTTGGCATTGATTGGTGAAGCGGGTCCCGAGGCGGTGATTCCTTTGTCACGCATGAACAATATGTTTGGTGGTGGCGGTGAATCTTTGAAGGTGGATTTCTCAATGGATAAGATGGTGATTGCATTAGACAGACAACGCAAAAGAAATTCACGGGTGAACTAAAATCTTGTTTTTGTATTTGGTTTGAATTAGGCATTTCACATGGTTGGAATGCCTTTTTTTATTTTTGTATCACATTTTTTGCAAAAACATTTGGTAGTTTTAAATAATGTACGTACATTTGAATCAACAAAGAAACACAAAGTATTTATTCACAATCAAAATCATTAATCATGATTAAAAGTATTTTAAAAGAAACCACACGGCAATCAAAAGAAAATGACAATTCATTATTTCATCCGTGTGTTGTGTGTGAAAAAGAACATTGGATTGAAATTCAAAAAGATGAACAAAGTCCGGTTTTTATATTCAAACTTGGCGAAAATGTTTGGGCTGGTGATGATGAATCTTCTTTTGTAGGTGGCATTAAATATGCAGACATAGAACGCCAACAAATTCATATTGAATATGATGCGTATACATTATGCGTGTGTATTGTTGTTTGGAATAAAATGGCTATTCCTTTTCAACCAATGTTCAAACCAAAAGTATTTATTCACAATTAAAACCAAATAAAAAATGAAAACAGTCTATTTTACAACATCCGGTCAAAACATCAGACAACAACAGGATTTGGGCAACAACACCATCATCATCAAACGCAAAGTGATTCAATCAAGATTAATTGATGCACGCAGCAGTTTCACAAATGAAAACTTTGATGTGTCATTGGAAGGATTGAAGAAAACCGCAAAAGAATGGGCATACAATCCGGATTTGTTGAAATTCGATGTTTCGCATGAAGTAATTGAAACACCAAAACAAAGCCATGTTGGCGAATATGAAAGACAATTGGCATCAGCTGAAGCAACGGTGGAAACATTTATTGTAAAATTATAAACCAAATAAAAATGAAAAAACCTATAAAAATAATCTATTTAGAACGGGAAGTATTTGAACATGATTTGCAATATCATTTGACAATCATCAATTATCCGGAAAAAGGGAAACCATTCTATGTGTGCGAATATGATGCACCCTATTCACGCACCAAAACAATCAAAATTCACGTAATTGATTAAAAGCAAAGCAGCATGAAAAACATTAAAATTGATTATTCCAATAACAGCATCACCGAAATGGAAGAAAATGTTGTGTTTCGGTTGGTGCATGATGATGTGTTGTATCGTACCGGAAAAACCATTGTTGGATCTTATGAAAACATCACGGGCGTTTTGACAAAGCATTATCCGGCAAACAACAATAAAGACTTCACAACAGTCTTCAATATCGCATTATCTGCGGTTTTGGTTTCTGTAAACATGAATGTAAAACATCAAATAAAGAACGCATGAAGGATTCAAGGTTGGAAATCAGAATTGAAAGCGGAATGAAAAAGCATTTGACGGAACGTGCCGAACAAATGAATGTTTCCCGCAATCAGTTGTTGGAAGATATTATTTTTCATTATCTTTATGTAGTACATAGCGATAATGATGCTTAGAGTCATAAACCGTTGCATTGAAAACGTGTAACGGTTTTTTTATTCATCTTTTCAAATAGCATTATGAAACGAATTACAACAATAATATTTGCCGCATTAGTGTTGGCATCATGCATGACACAAAAAGCCGCACAACGCAAAATAAACCGCATTGTGAAGAATCATCCGGAATTGTTTGCCGCAGATACAACATGGATTAAAACCATTGACACGGTCCAAATAAAAGTGCCATATTATCAACATGATACGATTGTTGAAAAAGGCGATACCATTGTGATTGAAACCGAACGATTCAAAACAGTTATCCAAACATTCCGTGATTCTGTTTTTGTAGTGAACACGGAAATCAAAAAACAAGACATTCCATACATCATTCATGATTCCATTCCAGTCATACAAAATGAAGTCATTGTGAAGACAGAAAAAGTGGAATTCATTCCGTGGATTTATTGGGTTTTATTGGGATTGGTTTCCTTTTTTTTGTTGATGTTTAGTGTTAAACGGGATTGATATGGCAATGCGGAAACGATTGAAGCAAAAGTGGAAGAAACCGCAAAAGCCATTTGCAAACGCACGCAAAACGGACAATTCAAAGTTTTATCAATCAACACGGTGGCGGAAACTTCGCAAAATGTTTGTTGCGGAAAATCCGGTTTGTGTACATTGTGAGGCAAAGGGATTCACAACACCGGTGGCGGAAGTAGATCACATCATTCCGTTGCGATTGGGCGGACATCCTTATGATTTCAACAATCTTCAATCATTATGCAAATCATGCCATGCAAAAAAATCCGCATCCGAAGGGCAGCAAACAAAAAAAGGTCAAACATCTTCCAACGGGCAAAATATATAATGTCATCAAAGAAGTGACAAACAAACACGGCACATGGTATTTCACAAAATGCGGTGTTTGGCTATGGAAAAAAGATTGTAAATAAAAAAGCAATAAAAATGAGCAAAAAACCAAAATGCAAAGTCAAATGGGGGCCACGCAAGGCATACCGATTTGAAGACTGGGAAATTGAATATCTGAAAAAGCATTGGGAAACCAAAACCGGATATGAAATTGCCGCACATTTGCACCGGCATCCATCATCCGTATATGGCAAAGGGAAACAAATCTTTGGAAAAGTCAAAAAGCCCAAAGTGTTGAGAGCAAAAAAAACCAATCCGGCAGCATTTAAAAAAGGACACGTTCCATGGAATAAGGGCCGGAAAGGACTTCAAACACCGGCAACTAAATTCAAAAAAGGACACATTCCATGGCACACAAAACCGATTGGCAGCATCACCAAACGCAAAGGCGGTTCCGGTGTGTACAATTTTGTCAAGGTTGACGAACACCAATGGGAATTGTTGCATCACATTGTTTGGAAGAAACATCATGGCGAAATCCCAAAAGGTCATGTGATTAGATTCAAAGATGGCAACCGTGACAACGTGGACATTTCAAATCTGGAATGTATTTCAAAAGGCAAACACGGTGAACGGAATCTTTGCCATGAAAAACAAAAACATGCCGCAGTGTTCAAACGTGAAGGCGGATTTCTTCATGCAATTCTAAATGGATATATTTATGAAAAATAACGAAGCATGGAAACAATCCATTAAAAGCACCGTAAAGATTAACAATGCGGAAGAACGCATTGCAAAGGCGGAAGCGGATGCGGAACGTGCCGCATACAATGCAAATCGTATTTTGGGCAATCATCAAAAAAAACAAACCGTTGGCATGATTCTTTGGTATTGCCGCAAATTGGATATTGATGCCGCAGCATTTGCAACACATTTGCGACTAAAGAAATATCTATATGGAAATGACATTGAACGATTGATCAACATGGAAAAATTATTGAAAGAAATGTTGGTTCAAAAGTCTAAAAAATAGGTCCCAGTATGAATAGTACTTTGATGAAGTCACCGGCAAAAAGTTGTTGGTGGCTTTTTTTAAACGATTTAAAGCAATAAAAATGATAATTGAATATATACACTATAAATAAGATTGAAGCACGTGAAAAGCAAAAAGAACGCAATAGAAAGCACAATTTACTACAGTCCAGAATTGACTTTACACGTCGCAGAATTGCATCGTTTGAAAACTACAACCAAAGTGATCTACTCACTACCGAACAGCAAGAAGAAGTTCGCAAAACGATTGCAGACGAATTGAATCATCTTGAAAAGTTAGAAGCAGAATTGCAAACAATCTAAAACGAAATCAACAATGCAAAAATTAAACAGCGTAACAGTAAAGAAGAATGAAATGGTCTTGAACTTCGTGTCAGACCTTGCAAGGCAAACCGTTCCTGTCGTGATTGACTTAGACAATAATATTGCAGTGAAGATTAAAGAAAGCCTGGATGTGTTGCGGTTGATATTGCTCTGTCAAGAAGGTGTGATACCTGCAGAGTTTATCGCTTTAATAGGCTACGAATCAGAATTTGACTTTAAAGAAGTTGACTTCGCAAAAGAGTTCATCGACCACTACACGGAACTTGAAAACGCAATTGAAGTGACGCATTTCAGTATGCACGAAAATGAAACAGTCTGCAAGATTAAGGCTCGCAAGAAAACAGGTAGTACCGAACGATTTACACTGGTGCAATACAATGCAATCAGCTTGTACGAAACTGAAAATGATAAGTTAGATAGATGCTTGTTTGCATTTGAGATAATTTCACAGCATGCAAGAATGCAAGACGTTGCACAAGACGTGTTCAAGTCGTTTGCAGTGAATGTCTATACTGAATCGGATAGTATCAGTACGACAGCAGACAATGTCAACATTGAATATGATGTGATTTTGAATGATAATGATTTAGATGTAATTAATTAGCTATGAAAAAAAATGAACTTTAATGAAAATAATTAACTAACATATTTGTTAGTTTGAAAATGTTGTTTTATATTTGTGTATGCTTACGAAGAAAGGCACAATCATTAATCACAAACTAAAAATTAAACATCATGGCTTACTTATCAGAAAGAATCGGACAAAGAGTATTAGAAATGTGTGACGGTACATTTACTAAAAATGTAAAATTCGAGTATTCAAAAAAATGTGAAATTCAAAACTTAAACACAAAAGACGAATGCATCTCAGTTGTTTACACTATCAAATACGGATTAGATAAAGTCTTCACAATGGTAAATTCAATCTATCCTAACTACATAAATAAAATTCAAAGACCTGTTATTTACAGCAACGACGAAAGATTAACAGAACGCAAAATTGATTTAGACATAGCAAGACTTCACAAATTATTAGCATAACAAAACAGGGGGAGAAACCCTCCCCCTTTATTTCATAACAATCAAAACCAATCAAAAATGAGAGAATTTATCACAGTAACATTAAATAAAAAAGTTGAAGGATTAAGAAAGCGTGAATCAGCTACTCACCAATTTGAGGATGAAGATTTTAAAAGAAAATCAGGAAGCAAAATACCAGTATCCGAGTTTTGGAATGAATACTACTCAAGAAAACATATAGCACATTCCTATTACGAAACTGAATTTTTCATATCAATAACTTTTGAAAATTAGTCAAATGAACAACCAAACGCAAGCACTACTGAACCACTTGCTAAAGACTTACAAGAAAGATGTTCTTGTAAGTCTGTTTGGTATATCCTCAGCAACGTGGCGACAGCACAAAGCATACATTGACACGAACGGGCAAAGCGGCACGAAATTAAGCCGAAAGCACTACGCAAACATCAAGAGCAAGTATATAGAGTATTTAACTGACAAAGTCTGCGAGGTCAAAGATATAGACGTTACAGGCGAATAAAATCAACCACTTATGAAACAAAACTACATACCACACGCATTTCGCAGTCTTGCACCAAAAAAGACTGTAAAATTACCACAAAGACGTGTACTGAATCACGACGAAGAAATGCTGGAATATCACAGAGAAACTTTGTTGCTGTTCGCAGATATGGCAATTAACACAGTATATCACCACAACGGGAACAAACACCGATTTCCACCATCACTTTGGAACAATACAAAATCCGAAGGGAACGCAGACGGAAGAATGTTGCCAAGAGGATGGCGGCAAAATATCCATTGTTTGCGGTTGAAATCATGAAGGATGAACACGGGTTTAAAGATTACAACACGGAACAATTTGAAAAGGATATTGCCGGCAAACGGTTCACAAAGTACAAACGCAAAGGGAATGAAAAGTACATGAAGCGTTTTGGCAAATATGAATTGTTCAAAAAAGCAATGTTGAATTTCCACCAAACCAATGATTCAAAGTTTTTAATCGAGGCAAAGAAATGGAAACAAAACATTCACAAAAAATGGAAAATTGAATTCCGGTTGAACAAAGACGTGAAGGAATATCAGTTTCCGGCAACTTATTCCTTTTCAATCATCAAACAATTGATACAATATAAATTCAAATCATGGGAAGAATTAGACAAATACATTGATGATATTTGCAAATATTCTTAAATTGAATAACAATTGGTAATTTTTTTCATTCTGTTTTTTACGCCTTATTTGAACAATAGGGCGTTTTTTTATTGTATTTTTGAAGAAAAGAACACAACATGGCATTGCGATATTCACAAATCATAAACAATCAGGAATCATTGTATTTTAGAGTTGAAATACATGATGAAGATTTTGTTGGCACATCTTCCGATTTTTATTTGGAAGATATTGAATGGGATTACAAAGGGCAAAACAACCAAAGGTGGCAATCCGTTTGGGCATCACAATTGACAATTGCACTGCAAAGCACACCAACCAAAGATTTGACAACTTTGATTGATGATATTTTGAATGCAGATGAAGCACAATTCACAGTCAAAGTTTACAAATCAACCGATGGCATCAATTATTCCTTTTATTGGATTGGTGTCATTTTAACGGATTTAAGCGGTGGATTAGATGAAGCACCGGTGCAATCATTTCAGTTGGTGGCAACCGATGGTTTGGGAACATTAAAAGATATTGATTATAATATTGATGACGACACACCGCACATTGATGGAACGGTACAAGAACATTTATTTAATGTATTGAAGAAAATCCCAACCAATTCCCATTTTGCAAATAGTGATGTTTTTTTGGTTTCTGACATACCCTATTTTGAAACCAATATGCCTTCCGTTGTTGGTTCCTCGATTGATTGGATACAAATCCAAGGCCGCACCTTTTATTCATTTGAAAAGAATGGCAACTACAAATGGATGAATTGTTTTGAAGTGTTGGAATCAATTTGTTTGATATTAAAGGCACGGATATTTTTCATCGAAGGAAGATGGTATTTGTTGAATGTTCGTATTTGGGAAACATCCGCAACCGCTAATTTGCACAAATTCACATTTGATGGCACATTGGGTGGCACAACGGAATCGTACAATCTGCGGCAAACATTGGCAGGTGATAACACCGGTGTGCGATTAGCAACACAATCATTTGATTTTTTTCCACCGCTTAAAATGCTGCGGCAATCGTACAAACATGACACATCCGGTGATTTGATGGAAGGAACCGTTTTGACAACAACAAACGGATTGCAAAATGATGTTGCGGTTGTTTCCAAAACATCTGACAATGCCACATTAATGTTCAAAGGGGTTTGCAATGTTCAGGTGTCACAATCATTTCCATATTCCAATTTCCAAGTGTTCGTGAAGTTGCGGATGACGGTAAAAATTGCGGCATATTATTTAAGAAGATATGCCAACAACGCATCCCAAAACAATGATTTTTCAAATGCCGTTTGGATATTAACCACACCAAATTATGTGGAATTTTGGGCAGTGATGAATGTCAATACCTTTGGTGCAACCAATGTTGCCATTGCATTTCAATCACCGGCAATTCCAACATCCGGGGGTTTGGATATGCAATTGGAAGTGGAAGCAATACAGGATTTGAACGGTAACGATATAAGTGCAAATTATTCCGCATATGCAGAATTCCGTGGAACTTACATGGAATATGTTGATGACATTCCGGAACGTGAACGGGTATATTTTGCCACCAACAATGTGTCATCATCCTTTTCAGTTGTGGAAGAATTAGATGATGCGTTTTTTGGTGATAAAATCACCGATATGACACCCAACAACCTGCGGGTTTGGAACGGAACGGATTGGATTAATTCGACATCAAAATGGGGAAGAAATACATTGAGTGGCACGGATCCTTTGTTGTTGTTAGGCATCAAAGACATGATGGCAGCACAAACGCAAACCATCCGGAAACGTTCCGGAACCTTCCACGGAAACTTTGATTTGCACAAAGTATTGGTTTTTGAAGGTGATTATTGGTTGCCATTGGGTGTGCGTTTTTCGGTCATTGGGTGTGCGTATGATGGTGAATGGTACGATGCAGGGAATTATGATGATTCTGGTATTGCTACTGGGGCGGTCATTGGAACCGGCATTGGTGATGAACCGGTGATTCCACCAACATCAACCGCACCCGCAATTGCCGGAACGCCAAACGCACCAACAAACACGGTGTTTGGATATGGCAAAATCGAGTTGCTGGACACAACAACCAATTCACGCAAAGTGGTGATGGATGCCAACACATTCAATTATTTGATTAATCAATTAGTGATTGGAAGCGATACATCGGATTCATCTGCATTGGTTTCATTAAACAGCACAACGCAGGGATTTTTGTTGCCAAGAATGACGCAAGCACAAATGGATGCGATTCCATCACCAACACCCGGTTTGATGGTATATGTTACAGACCAAGCGGCCGTGTATTATTATAATGGCACAACATGGCACAAACCATAAAAATGAAATAAAGATGACGGACATCATTCAAATAATCGTTGCCGCAATTTCCGGTGGATTGTTCACACAAATCTTCAATTTTGTATTGAGTAAGCAAAAAGCGGAAAAGGATGAATTTGATGCAATCGTTGAACAATGGCAAAGTGACAACAAACGATTGCGTGAAGAAAACCAAACACACATTTCAAAACAAAATGAATTGTTCAAAAAGATTGCGGACCTTGAGAAACGCATTTCTAATTTGAACACAAAGTTGTTGATCATGGAAAGTGCCGGCATGAATATTCCCCTTCCAACCTGGCTAAAAGATTTGGATGGAACGATGTTGGCAATTAATGATTCTTATGAATTGTATTTTTTGAAACCGATTGCCAAAAAAAAAGAAGACTATATTGGCAAAACCGATTTTGATATTTGGGATGAAGACGTTGCCAAAGTGTATAAAGAAAATGATTTGGCGGTGTTGCATTCTGAAAAGAAGATTTGGTTTGGTGAAGAACCAATTGTATTGAATGGCAAAGACGTGACAAAAGATTGGAAGACTTTAAAATATGTAAGATTCGCAGGTGATTTGGAAATTGGAATTGGCGGCATGGCAATCCCTGCAAAAGGACATGAATAATAGTTTGGACAAATAGATGTGAGTAATGCTTTTTGATAAGCCTTCCCGGATGTGTGGAAGGCTTTTTTTTGTTTTTGTGATACATTTATTGTGTGTGTGTTTGTTTTTGTATTACAAACAATTATATTTGTACGGATATTATAAATTAGCAATAAAAATGAATAACATGAAAAGCATTATCAAAATGGCATTCATTGCCGTGTTTTTAGCGTTTGCGGGCGTTGTTTCCGCACAAACACACAATCCACCACACAAACCACAAATTCCATTTAGAATGGAATTATTGCAATTTAAACAAGATTGCGAATTGGCGGATTCATTTATTCTGGAAAAGTTCCAACAACAAATCTTTGAAGATTATCAAATTGAATATGAATTCCGTGCGGATGATATTCAAAAGATAATTGATGGCATCATTATCATGCCGCCTTCCTTCCAACGTTCCATGATTAAAGTTATCAGAAACCCAAACACCTGCAAACCATGAACAAACATTTGATGGCATGGATACAAAGGGAACGCATTGAACCGATTGATCCGGATTCACTTCAAGATGCATTTGAAGTGGCAGACAATGAAATTGAACACATTTATCAAACATTAAAAAGCAAAAAGCAATGAAAACAGAAAAACAAACCATTAACATTCCAACACGCAACAATCGGTTGGTGATGTTGTACAAATCAATCAAAACACCGGTTGTTGTATTGGCCGGCATTTCTTCAATCACTTTGGCGGTGGCAATACTGGGGTTTGTGATGTCAAAGATTGGCATTGAAAACTATTATTTCACGGTTGGTATCATTGCCGGATTATTGGCGTTGGGTGTTGCCTTCTTTTGGGAAAAGACGATTGCACAAACGTGGACAGAATTCACACGGCAAATGGTGAATTGGGAATTTGAAGGGCGTTACCAAATCGCATTGGGTGTGGTGATATTCATCATTCCGGTGTGCATGTCATTGGGAAGTGTCTTTGGTAGTATATGGGGCGGATATGACATTGCGGAAGTAACGGCAGGTGAAGCGAACACAAAGGATGTGGCGGCAATTGCTTCATCCCTATCATCGGAATCCATGAACATTGATGCCAACTATTCACAACAAATAAAGGCGTTGCAAAAGGAAAAGGCGGAAGCCATTGCAACGG
>Ga0208428_1000335_pt1 | contig 22813 bp, 26 predicted proteins | sample DEB08_DNA_11_FD_184535 | JGI IMG/M metagenome (GOLD analysis project Ga0208428, IMG submission 184535) | Aqueous microbial communities from the Delaware River and Bay under freshwater to marine salinity gradient to study organic matter... | ecosystem: Environmental > Aquatic > Marine > Coastal ... | reverse complement strand
TAAACTAAATTTGTCACTCACTTTAGAGAAATGATTGAACAGGGCATGACGGATGATGAAATTTTAGAAATGCATCCAGAATTAAGTAGACTTTTCAATCAAAATAATATATAAAACCGTTAACCGTGTTTAACAACAAAGGAGGACTCGTATGTCTACAGAAAACACACAAGAACAATCAAACGAACAATCAACTCAACCATTAACACTTTACACAGACACATTGGATTCTGTGCCTGAATCTTTACATTCATTTTATGAAAAACAAGAAGATGGCTATAAATTGAATGTGAAAAATGCTGTACCAAGTGCCAAACTTGATGAATTTAGAACTAATAATAGAAAACTCAATGCAGAACTTGAAGATTTAAGAAAGCAAATGAGTTATGTTGACATGGATGAGTATAACAAATTAAAAGAACAATACTCAAAAGACAAAGCCAAAGGTTCAATACCTGAAACAGATGTTGAACAAACATTGGCCAAAAGAACTGCTGAGATGAAAGCAGATTATGAAAAAAAATTGGCTGAAATGACAGAAAACTATTCAAAAACCAATCAAAAATTGTCAACAGTATTAATTGATAATCAAGTGCAATCAAGTGCGGCCAAACACAATGTGAAACAGTCAGCATTTGAAGATGTATTGTTGAGAGCAAAGAACACATTCAGTCTTGAAGACGGCAAAGCCATAGCCAAAGACCCAAATGGTGAAACCATCTACAACAACGAAGGTGAACCAATGACAATTGATCAATGGATTAATAAACTTTCTAAATCAGCAACACATTTGTTTGAAGAATCAACAGGTACTGGTGCAAGAGGACAACGATCACCAGTGCAGGCTCAACCCACACAGTTATCAGCAAGAGATATGATAGCCCAAGGTTTGAGAAACAAATAATAAATATCAGCATAACCGCCGCAGTGGTTATGACCTGGACGATCTGGGAAATAACATTAATATAAACCATTAAAGGAGAAAACAATGGCTTTTTTAACATCATCATTAGCAACAATTGGCGCTAATGTACATCACAATAACCCAATCGCGGCTGGGGTTGCTAACACAATAGCAACGGTTGCCCCTTGGTTTGAATTTGTGCCTTACATTCCAGTGGAAGGTAAAGCATTAACAAGACAATACCAAGTAGACGCTGACTTAACAAAGTTCACAGATGAATCAACAGACTTATCTGCGGATGCAACTACTTCAGCACAAATCACAACAACAGCACACACATTTGAAATTAAATCAGTAGTAGGTCAAGCACAAGTTGGACAATTAAATTCAGCAGGTGCTTCTGCTAATGGTGTAGATCTAATGGCGATTGCTGTTGAAGGTAAAGCAAGAGACATTGCAAGAAAAGTCTACAAGCAGGTAGTCACAGGTAAAACTGATGGTGACGCAAACGGCTTTGAAGGTCTACAAGACGATCTAACAGGTGCCGCTAACCTACTAGGTACTGCACTTGACGGTACTGGCGCTAGTGGTAACATCCTATCACTTATGGATGAACTATTAGATGGCGTGACTGCAAAAGATGGTCAAGTTGACTGGATTATGATGCCTTCTGCTGTGATGAACAAATTCAGAGAGAAAGCAAGATCGCTTAACGCTTTTGAATACATCACAACACCTATCACAAACAGAAATATCCTTGCATACCAAGGTATTCCAATTTTCAGAAATGACTACATTCCTGTGAAAAACACAGACCAGTACAACATTTATGCTGGTTGTTGGGAAGATGGAACAGGCAACGGTGTTGCTATGCTTTACCCTTCAACTGTACCTGGTGGTATCATCACTGAAGACCTAGGTGTATCTGAAAGATACCTTGCTAACTTAACAAGAGTGGTTCAGCACACTGCATTTGGTGTTCTTAATACTAAAGGTATTGAGCATATGCAAGTAGATGTTGGTGAATTAGCATAATAGTTAAGACACAACTTATAAACAAGGGCCCTCGTTGGCCCTTGTTTTCTCTTAAATCGCTAAATACAAGTAAGGAACATATATCATGGCTTTGACACTTATCACAACAGCAGGAGCATCCAACTCAAATTCTTATGCCACTGTGGCTGAAGCAAATACCTATCATGATTCAGTTAGAGAACAATCAGATTTGGTTTGGTCAGCACTACACGATGAGAAAAAGAAAAGATTACTTGCTCAAGCAACAAGATTGATTGATGAACATTTTGTTTTCTTAGGCAACAAGACATTTTCAGATCAGAATTTACAATGGCCAAGACAAGGTGTGTTGAAAGATGGCAAGTATGCACAAGGAATCATTGACACATTGGACCAACAATCAATACCACAGTTTGTCAAAGATGCCACAGCAGAATTTGCCAGAATACTTTCAGCGGAAGACACAACTGCTGATGATGACACAGCAGGATTCAAACAAATCATGGTTCAAGGTATATCATTGACTATGGATCAATCATCAAGAGTTTCCAAAGGTGTTATCAGATCAAGTGTGTATTCAATCCTAAGAAAATATGGTGATTACATTGCACCACTTAACGCAGGCTCTGGAGGCATTGGTCAAAATAGAACAGTGAGGGCTTAACAATGGGATTAAGAGCCACAATTCAAAATGCGGCAAGTTCAGCCTTTAGTGCATTGGGTGATATTCCTGTTTCAGTAACATATCTACAAGTTTCAGCAGGTGGTTACGACACAACCACAGGTGCCACAACTGAAACAACCATCTCAAGCACAATCACAGCATTGATCACAAAATTTGAAGAAGAAAGAGGTACAGCAGGCCAAAGCCAATCCACAGACAGACAGGCTTTGATACTGGGCAAAGATTTGGACTTTGTTCCAAAACCACAGGACCGTATCACTTATGATTCATTGACATATGAAGTTTATAAAGTTGAAAAAGATCCTGTGACAGCAATCTATAAACTGAGCATAAGGGAAAGATAACATGGCTTACAAAAAGAAAAGCAAAAAATCAAAATCTAGCAAAGGCAAGAAGAAAAAATATTAATGGAGATTTATGGCTCGTGTTAAATTTGAGAAAGACAAAATCACACATGAAACAAAGCCAAAGAAAACTTCAATAGGTGGTGGCAAACATAGTAAAACTATGATGAACAAATCCAAAAGAAGAAGTTATAAGAAGTATAGAGGACAAGGTAGGTAAAACACAATGAGTAGGCCTGAAATATACAAACATTTGGCAGATAGTTATACACATCAAAATAGATATTTGGCAGGCAGTGAACGATTATATGGTTTGGTTGTTGATTCCACATGGGTCATACAGATCAAACCTCAAGAATATTCATATCAGACTGTGAGAAAATATTTTAGACACATCTACAGCAGTGTGGGTCAAGCCCAATTGGCTCAAAAAAGAATTGCACAAGAATACGGTGTTGAAGCCAAAATAGTGGAGATATTAGCAAATGAGTTGGAAGTTGTTTAAAAACATTTGGCTGTTTGTCAAATGTGAAATACCAGAATTAATGAGCAATTGGAGATTGATACCTAGATTGTTGATGTTTATGTATTGTTATGCCTTTTACATGGTGGTCACTTGGTTTATGGCCATGCCAGATCCCACAAATGCACAGGCAGGTTTTGTGTCAGTGATTGTAGGTGCTGGTGCGGCTTGGTTTGGTTTATATGTAAATTCAGGCAAAGTGAAAACACAGGAAAACAAATAATGCCAGAATATCAAGGTAGACAAGTTGAATTAAACAAACCATTTAGATTACCCAGTGGATCTAGTAAAAAGTTTGGTGTTTATGTACGGAACAAGAGCACGGGAAAAGTAAATAAAGTTACATTTGGACAACCTGGTATGAGTATAAAAAGACAAAATGATGCTAGACGAAGATCATTCAATGCAAGAATGGGAGCCGTGTTAGACAAAGTCAAAGGACAAAAAACACTGAGCCCTGCATACTGGTCAATCCAAGCATGGAAAAAGGATTTTAAAATATAATGGCTTTGACAATACCACAAGCATTGAAAAGAATAGATCAAATCATGAATCAAGTTCAAGATCAATTTGTTGAAGAAGGTTCAAGAACAGTTAGATCTAAAACTCCTGTGAGAACAGGTAAATTGCAAAATGGTTGGAACACAAAGTCAGCACCATTTGGTAGACAAGCATCTATTGACAACAATGTGCAATATGCTAACTATGTAGAAAATGGATCACCCACAGTGAGACCCTACAAGATGGCGGCACAAACAGTACAAACATTAAGATCACAAGCAGACAGCATTGTGAGAAAGGCAGTGAAATAATGACATACCAAGCAGAAAGAGCCAGCATTGAACAAAGACTGTTAAACAATCTTTCCAGTGTGTATGTTCAATTTGACAATGTGCTGGGTTTGGTAGACAGTGCTGGAAACACTTTAGACAATGAACAGAATTTAACAGAATGGGTAAGATTAACCATTTTAACCAATGACAGCCAACAGGCAGAATTGGGCACAAAATTTACAAGACAAGAAGGACTCATAAGTGTCCAAGTATTTGTAAAAACAGGCACTGGAACACAAAGAGCCCGTGTTTTAGCAGAGTCTATAAGAACTATATTTCACATAGTTCAATTTGATGATATAACAACAAGGGCTGGAACAATGACTGTGATTGGAGAACAAACAGGCACAACTGACACTGATAATTTCTATCAGATTAACTTAGATTTTCCATATCATAGGCATCAATCATAAATATATTAGGAGAAACTAACTATGACAATACCAAGTGCAAGTTTAACAGAAATATTAATTAGCGGTGAATCTGCATTAGGAACTGCTTCAGGAAATGTTGCTGTATTAAGAGTAACATCTGAATCATTAGTACCAGCAGTATCAACTATCGCTTCAGAAGAAATTGATTCAACAAGAAATGTATCAGATTTAAACAAAGTATCTTCCATGGGTGAAGGTGAAATTGAATTTGAATTTAAAGATGATGCACCAACTGATATTTTATTACAAAGTTTAATTGGAACAACAGCAGGTAATGTTGCTGTAGGTCTTGTAGATGATACAGATTATTTCAATGGTACTACACAATCAAGTTTCTCAATTGAAAAGAAAACAACAGATGGTTCAACACCACTATACCAAGAATACAATGGTATGGTTCCAAGCACACTTGAATTGACAGCAGAGTCAGGATCATTTGTAACAGGCACAGTTGGTTTTATGGGTTCTACTGTGAATGCTATGTCAGGTTCAGCAAGTTTAACAGCAACTGATTCAGCAACAGAAACTACACCATTCACAACAGTTGACACAAACACAACTGTTCTTTATGATGCTTCAGCAGATTCAGTGACATACGCAGACTATGGTGCTTTACCTGGTTCAGCAAAAGTCACAGCATTTTCAATTTCAATTGACAATGGTTTAAGAGCACAAACACAAATAGGCTCAACAGATTTAGCAGGTATTGGTGCAGGTAGATTCACAGTAACAGGTTCACTGACTGTTTATGCAACCAATGAAACATTATTCAACAACTACATCAACACAACAAAATTTGGTTTGATGTTCCAAGTTGGTGACAGCACAAACAATTATAGATTCTATCTACCAGAAGTAAAACTTACTTCTGCTCAAGTTTTAGCAGGTGGTAATGATGAAGATGTGTTAATGGAACTAGAATGGCAAGCAGTTAAATCAACTATTTCTGGTGTCAACAGTGATGTTCCATTTACAATGAAACTTGTTAAAAACGAAGCATAATAATTAAAAACAAATAGGAAAAAAGGCAATGGATTTTACAAAGAAGTTTGGTTCGCTTGATCCAAAGGTTCAAGCAGAATGGATTGATTACGATGGCAGTCGTTTTTTGATTGCACCAGCCAACAATATTGCATTCAAAAACAAAACATTAGAAATGTTTAAAATGGGTGAAATACAAAGTGGTGGTTTAGATAATCTTTCAGCAAAACGAGTTATTGAAATAGAAGCAGAAGTAAAAGCACACACTATTTTATTAGATTGGGAAAAGGTTGAAGACCAAGGTGCACTTGTTCCTTACAACACAGAAAAAGCCAAAGACATGATTGTGAATTATGAATCATTTAGACAATGGCTTGATACTGAATCAATCAAACTGGCAACCAAAAAACAAGATCTGGACGACAGCAAAAAAAAGAGTTAAAAAAGGTAGTTGAGTGGTTGGCCGTATGGGGTCCACATTCAGACATACCTGAAGTGCGGCAAAAAGCCCCTACCTATGCCAGTCATTTGGACATTTATATCACGGCTTTCAACATTTTATCAAGTGATAGGTTAAATACATTTGGTGGAATTGGACCAATCTCTTTCACTGCAATGGTTGAATTTTGTAAATGGGCAGGCATCAAAGACCAACAAGAGTTTATCAATACCTTACAAGAGTTAGACCAACACTATGTCCTTACTGTTCACAAACAGGAGGAAAAAAGGAGTAAAAGTTTAACGAATGGCCACAGAAGTAGTAAATCTAAAAATAACCGTAGATAGTTCAGGTGCTGTTAATTCAGTCAAGAACTTAAAAACACAATTAGGCGGTGTTAATAAGAATTTTGGTACCACAGGTGTAGCAGGAGCGGCCGCATTTGGCAGAGTCAAAGGTGCTATTGCTGGACTTGGTTTAGGTCTATTGATAAAAGAAGTAGCACAAACATCAGCAGAATTTGAAGATTTACAATTGGCTTTGAATGCTGTATTTGGTGGAGTAGATGAAGGTGCCGCGGCATTTGATAGAGTCAAAGACATAGCAGGCAAACTGCCATTAGACATTGACCTAATCACATCAGCGTTCACACAATTAAAAGGTGCTGGTATTGAACCCACAGAAGAATTATTATTGAGTTTCTCAGATGCGGCTTCCGTGTCCACAGACAAGGTTGGTGCATTCCAATCATCAATTGATTTGTTTACCAGAACCATGCAAGGTGGTTTGGGTCTTGAAGAATTACAGAGATTACAAGACAGAGGTTTACCTGTATTTGATGTACTAAATGAAAAATTAGGTATTACCAGATTAGAAGTTTCCAACCTAGGTAAAACGGCAGAAGGTGCCAAAGAGATTAGAGATGCATTGTTTGAAGGATTTGATGAAAGATTTGGAGGTGCCACAGAAGTAGCCTTAACATCACTATCAACAAGATTTTCAAACTTTGGTGATGCAATGAAAAAAGCGGCTGTTGCCTTTGGTGGTAAAGGTGAGGGTGGTTTCCTAGATGGACTGGCAGAAGCCACAGGTGGCTTGACAGAATTTATAAGTGAAAATGAAGATCTAATTGCCGCAATTGGTAGATTGATTGGACAAGGTCTAAATCTAGTAATTGATGCATTTGGTATATTGTTTGATGTAATTAGAACAGTAGTAGACATAGTCAAATCAGCAATAGAAACATTCACAGGTTTTATACAAACAATCAAAGATGTAGGCACAAGCATTGTAGAATTTAAAGACAAAGTGGTTGGCAAATTTGAAGAAATGAAAACTGGCATTTCTGAAAAAATGAGCAGTATCAAAGACACAGTGGTTGGTTACTTCAGTGACACAGAACATGAAGTGGTTGGTGGATCAATTGTACCAGACATGGTCAATGGTGTGTTAGCAGAATTTAGTAGAATGGAAACAGGTGTGATACAGACCACACAATCAATGACCACAACAACCACAGCCATAATTGGCAATGGTTTTCATCAAGACAACATGAACAGAATACTTGTTGATCCTGTTAGACACACAACTGGAATAGTTAAATCAGAATTTGGTTCATTGGAAAGTGCTATATCAGGAAATGTTTCTGGTATCTTGTCAGGATCTAAATCAATCAAATCAGCATTGTTAGACATTGCCAAAACAGTGGCCACAAAAGGTATCACCAATGTGTTAATGGGTATGCTTGGTGGCGGCGGTGGCGGCATGGGCGGCAGTATTTTAGGATCATTGGCAAGCAGTTTCTTTGGAGGTTTCTTTGCAGACGGTGGTTATCTACCAAGAGGCAAAGTAGGAATTGCAGGGGAAAAAGGCGCAGAGTTGATAACTGGTCCAGCAAGAGTTATACCAATGAACAAAACAGGTTCAGTTTCTCCTGTGTTTAATTTCAATATCACAGGCGGAGTAAGTAGTAACACAAGAACAGGCACAGTGACACAACAAGATTTAAACAACATGGCTGAAGAAAGTATTGCTATAATGAGTCAAAGGAGATTTGCATAATGGCGGCTAACACAGCATCAAACATACATCCGTCACCAACGGATACTAATTCAAATGTTATATCATATGGTCCGTCACCAGCATCAACTGTAGAAACAGAAACTAGAATGACCATTGTAGAATTTTCAGATGGGTTTTCACAGAGAATACCAGATGGTCCAGAAAACATTAGAAGAATTTACACAATAATTCATGAAAACTTAGACACCACAGATGCTGACCTATTGAGAGAATGGTATGAGTTTTATTCAAAAGGACAAACAATACAAACACCAACGGCACCCACAGACAATACCACAAGAAATTATTATATTAGATCATTCAATGAACAAAGATCAGGTCCTTTACTTCACACATTCACAGCGGTGCTAGTGGAGGACAAATAGTGCCTAATTTTATCAATGATTCAAAAAACATAAATCAATACACTCCTATTGAATTGTATAAATTTGATTTTAGCACAATAGCACCAAGGTTTTTTGGTGCAGTGGCAACAGATGTAAAAATATCTAATCATAGACAATCAGATGGATCAGACATTGTGATGAATGGCACAACATTTGAACATTGTGCAGTTGTAATTGAAAATGTCAAAAGTGAACTTGATAAAGCACCAACCAATCCTATATTGACCATAGACAGAACAACATTTGAAGGATTAACCAATGTGGCCGCATTGATTACATCATGGACCAATTTAGGTAACTTGCCACCTTTTCCATTTAGAGGTGCCACAGTTGAAAGAATGATCACTTTGCATGAATACAAAAATGATTCAGATTGGGGTATGACTATTGACGGTTCAATATCATCAGATGATGTTTTATTAAGTGGAGTAAAATCAAGATACTTTGTATCAAGCATTGATGATTACAATGAAAAATATATAAGATTAAGTTTAACATCTGCATTGGGATTTGTGGAAACATCAGAAACAAACAGAAACTTGCCAACAGGCCTTTGCAGTTTGAGATATAGAAATTATCTCAATGGAACATTTGAATATACTTCTATTCCAGATGGTGGTTGTCCATATGGTCAACAATTGAATGGTGATTCAAATTATAATCCAAACACATATTATGATATTAATAACAATGTCACAACAGATCCTGCAAAAGATTATTGTAATAAAACAATCAGGGCTTGTAGATTAAGATGGGCCAGTGGATCAACTGATTCTCCATTACCATTTACAGGAAACTTCAAAATAGGAACACCAGGTACAGAACACAATGAGTAGCACAATATCATCAACAGATCAATTTAACACTATCAAATCTCAAGCACAAACAAGTATCAATACTGTTTCAAATAAAGAAGAAAATGTTATTGCTGGTGATTTTACTGAACAACAATTTTATCAAGGTAAAACAAAAGATATTACAGTATCTAAAATACCAATTGTGTATGGCACAGTTTTAACAAGTGGTATAGTGGTTGATGAAGGTGTCACAGATTCCAACTATAAAGCAGGCGGTGGAGCATATAAATCAGCAGGTTCTCTTGCATACAAACATTATAAAATTATGATGAGCGAAGGCGATTGTAATGGTATCAAAGCCAATGTTCATTATCACACAATTATCAACAACAGACCTTTGACTGATCCAGACACTGGCAGAATAGAATTAAACGGTATTGATATAAAACAAAAAACTGAAACAAATCAAAACAATTGGGCCATTTGTGGTTTTGCAACAGGCACAGTTACATCACCAGTACCTGCTCCAGCAGTTTGGGGTTCAGGTGATTACGATGTTGTAATTACTGGAGGAACTGGTGCCACAGCCAATGTTATAGTGAACATCATAGGTGGAGGAACTTCCACAGTGACTGGTGTTAATGACCCTGGTTACAATTGGAAAGTTGGTGATACTTTTTCAGCAGGTGGGGCTCAATTTGGTGATGCAGGTTACACATTGGTAGGAACAGTTGATTCCATAGTCACAGATAAATTTTCTGAAAAAACAAAAGATATTTCTAGTAGTTTGTTTAGAACACAATTAGTTGGTGCAGATACTCCTCTTGCAAAAAATATTACAGCATCAAAATTCTTGCAAGGTCTAGCAGATGTGTCAACAGAAATAACAGATGGTTTTATGTTACAATACAATTCAGAGATAGGTAAATTTGAAGGCAAACACATCAATGACATAATCAATGAGGCTGGTTTGTTTACAACAACTGATCTAGATCCACATGGTGTAAATTCAGATATATCTAAATGGTTAATACCTCATGCTATTTCTTACACAGTCACTTATGCCACAGATGGCAGAGCCACTGACACACCATTCCGTTGGTGGAAAAATGGTGCCAACGCAGGTAACACTGTAGGTGCAGATGATTCTATATATTATACAAGTGTATTAAAATTAGATTCATTGTTTAGACCAGATATTATCATGTATGCAGGAGTCAAATACACATTCAATTGTAGCAGTTTGGGTGCAGGTAATGGTTTTTATGTCACAAGTGATTTTGACAATGAATATACCACAGGAGTCACAAGTGATAATGTTGCGGCTGGTACTGCCATAACAGAAAACGGCACATATACATTTACACCACTAACAAACACACCAAGAATCATGTATTACAGAACACAAGCCGCTTCAAACACAGGTGGTAGAATATTGATAAGGAATCCATAATGGTAACATTTGTAAAAGCACCAGAAACAGCAGGCTCAAATTCATTGTTTGTTGCAATGAACAAAGATGTTATTTTTCATACTGCATCTGTCAGTTCTCAAGCAACTCTTGATACTATCACCATGGGTGGTTTTGATGATTATGAATTAGTATGGTTTGGTCTTGCAATAGCAGGTAATACTAGTGCAATAACATCAACTAATTTTCAAACCAATATTGATAACACAGGAATGACAGAAGCATTCAGTTCAATTGCACAAGGTGTTGATTGGGATTTATTAGTCAGTAAATCACAAACCAAAAACAATGTACCAACCACAGATTCAAGATTGGGTGCTATCATTGAAACAGATTATTTTACTTTTAATTTTGTTACAGCATCAACATTATCAGAAGCATATAAAGAAATTTGGACAGGTGGTAAATTGGTCAATGATCCTACTGATCCAAATTACAGTGACTATGAACGATCATTTAGTTTAGATTTTCTTAATGGAGCATTAGGAAATGATGGTCATATCTATGATAGTGATGATGAGAATGTTTTGTTTATATCATTTTGGGGACCTGGTAGATATGTAAGAGAAGTGGCAAAAAGATTTAAAATTAGACCCACATCAAACACAACAACTGAATTTATTTTACAAGCCTGCATAAGAACTGAAACACAAGATACACAATTTAGTGAAATATCAAGATTAAGAGAAATTACAACAGGATTACCAGAACCACAAGGAACAACATTTTTTTACAATTTAGGTGAAGACACTGAATGGGTCACATCAGATCATAGAGATGATGAAACGCAAATGGTTGAGGTTTTGACACCACCTAATATATCTTTTGTGCAATTAAGTTATCCTAGACCAATAATTCAAGATGACACAGATGACACTACAAAATTTGCATTCATATATGAAGGTAAAAAAATAATAACTCAAGCAGGAGTAGGAACTGTTAATACTACACCAACATTTTCTAACAACACAGCAGATGTGGCATATGATTTTGCAACAAATAAAAGATATGGACTTGGAGAATATTTTAGAAACCTCAATTACACAACTTCAACAACACATGAACAAACAAACTTTTTAAGATATGCTATAAGAAAAGCACAAATTAGAGGTAATGAAGATCTTACTATTACAGATTCAACTGGTGCAACTTCAACACAAAAAAGATACACATTTAATTCTGTAATATTTCCAGATGCTAATAAATTTGATACATTGAAATTGATACTGAACAATATGCACGGTCAATATTATTTTCATAATGGTTACTTAAAAATATATCAAGATAGACCAGCAGATGTTGTGAAAATTGTAAATCAATCAAACACATCTAATATGAAATTTGTAGGTAGAAACCATCAACCAGATTTTAACACTTGTTATGTCAAATACAACAATGAAAGAAAAATGTTTAGACAAGATATTGCATTTTCTGAATTGAGAGACCAATTGAATACAGGTATGCCTGTGGTATCTAAACAGGTTGTGATGCAAGGTATCACAAATAAAAATCAAGCATTAAGACATGCCAAATTTTTATTACAAAATGCTAGAACAGAAAAAGAATATGTTGAATATGAATGTGGTGCAGACCATGTGTATTCAAAACCAGGTGATTTGATTATGGTTCAATCAACACCAGATGATGGTCAAAAACATTCAGGTAGAATTGTTAGAATATCAAACAATGAAGTGATCATTGATGCAAACATTGATTTAGACACAACAAAAACTTATGATGTGTACATTGACAATGGTGTCAGCACAACATACAATACATTTAGACCTTACGAACAAGCAATGGCAAATGACATGATATTTCACAGCACAGCCACAGTGTTACAAAACAACACAAATAGATTGGTGTTGTCTAGCACGGCTGGTTTACAAGATATAAATCAAGACAATGCACAATTGATTGATTACAATGGACAAGTGATCAACATTGTAGAACAATCTACAACACCCACTGAAGCATATCAATTTGCAAAAATTTATAGAATACAATCTATTGCAGAAACAGGTCCATTACAATACAAGGTTGTTGCACAAAGATACAATTATCAAAAATGGCAAGAAATTGATAAAGGATTTTTGACAGGTGTAGTATTTGAAGAAGGCTTGCCAGAATTTTATCAGGAGGATGTGTAATGTCAGGTGGTAAATTTGTTTTAAGATTAAAAAATTATATTCAACATGAAGATTATGTTAGTGGTACTATCAAATACAATCTCACACCAGCGGCAGATATTAGCACAGTCACAATTGATCCACCCAGCAACATAGGTTATACTTCAAGTTCATTTAACAGTGGAACTGGTGTTTTCACAATCAATATCAGCAGTGATGACAGTGCAAATGGTTTTATTGATTTAGAAAAAATCACACAAACAGCAATCTGCACAGTTGATGAAAATTTCAATGGCAATGTTGATGTGAACATTTGGGCCAACCTAAGCGTGGGACCAGATTCAGGTAATTTGACAACATTTGACACTTATGTGACTGCTACGGTACAAGGTGTAGACACACCAGAAATTATGTATGCAAATATATCTTTTACTGGTAATGCAAACACAGTCACAAGTCAAAACATAATGACAGCATCAGCAGGTGATGGACTAACAGCAAATTCTACTTCATTCTTTTATGGTCAAACCACAGATGAATGGAAAGCCAATATTGGTTTGAATGCACCAGCATCAGGCAATTGGACTTTTGATACAAGCAACATCACAGTGAAAAACATAACCACTGACACTTTACTTGATTCAAATTGGATCACAGTTACAAACACAGCAGACAATGTTATTGAATTGACAGGTAACACAAACACAATGATCACACAAGGTCCAGCATTTAACACTTCACATGATTATCTATTGAAGTATGGTTCAGGTGGTGATATTGCCAGTGCCAAAGCATCACAAGGCACAGAACAACTTGTGATTACTTCTATACCAATCAAAGATGATTCATACAATGAACACACTGTGGAAGTAAGAACAAAACATGGTTTTTTAAAATTACCTACACCACCATCAACAAACTTTATCACAAATGATGCCACAAATTTTGATTATTCAGATGGCGGTGGTGGTGTATTTTTAAATGGTGCAACCAGCGTAGGTTTCTTTGATGATGAAGATGGATTTTTCGCAACTGCTCATGCAACTGCACCTATTCAAACCACAGATGCAACAGAACAAGGTGATGCACAAAGATTATATGGATTATCAAATGTGAAATTTGATTTTAATAATGAAATTGATTCAACAGTAGATGTAGGACTCAGTGTTTCAGGATTTGATTTAACACCAGAAGGTAGCAGTGTGTATGCACTAGATGTTGCTGGTAATGGTGTTGATGATGATTTTGATTCAAATGTGACCACAGCAACTTCAGGTGACACAGGTGCTATCAATCACAGCGATGGTGCATCTCCTTTAGGTACAATACCATTTGCTATCACACTGACTCCGTCTGGTAGTATTGCAGGCGGTCTTACACAAACATTGAACATGGGTAATATAAAAGTTTGGGGTGATTGGAAAGCCAATGTGGCATCAAACTTTTTGAGTTTTGGATTCAATGACAGCACAGCCACATCAGGTGCTACATTTTTTGGTTTAGGTAGTGGATCAAATTCAAATGCTTTTGGAGGTGCCGCTCCGCCAGATCAAAGTGTTCAAGTAGATCAAAAAACAGGTGGTGGTCACAATGTTGCTGGTGCCAATAGCACAGGCAATCCTCCAGGTTTAGATGTTAATCATATTATGACACAAGGTGATCAAGCCAATGTTGTTGTTTCATTGATCACAGTTGACAGAAGTTCAAATTTATCAATAGCCAATGATGCTATTGCAATATCAACTTCTGTGACCACAGACACAGATGGTTGTAATGATCCATCAAGCAGTGGTTTAGATGTTACAGTGAACACTGAATATCTTGGCAGTGTTGATTTTAGATATGGTGGTGGTCAATATGTCACAAGAGATTATCATTATCTCAGAGCCACTATACCTGATTTTAATTACATTGACAGTTTATTAACAAAAAAATTATTAAGAGCAAAAGTCACTGTGACAGCAAGTTATTCAGGCACATCAAGAGCCTGCTTTGCCAACATCTACGCAATACCAAGTGTGGAAATATCAAGTCAAGATACAAACATAACTGTGGGTGCTACCACATATGATATTAGATACAATGGTAAGAACATTATAAAGAATGGTGAAGAAATTGACACAAGAGATTTTGGCACAATCAAAATAAGATATTTTGACAAAGACCCAACAGATGATAATTGGAGACCATTTGGTGCTGTGCAAGAAAAATTTACTACAAGTTCAGGCAAAGTTTTATACACAACATTGTACACAATTAATGCTAGTGATGTATTGATATTCAATTCAAATTCAACTGTGATCACTGGATGGACAGGATCAGGCACAACAGAATTAAACATTACCAGCACAACACCAAGCATACCAATAGGCAGTGATATTCGTTTGGTGCACAGTGAATTTTTAGATGGTGAAGAAGATTTTGATCTTGTTGATGCAGATAGAACCAAAGCATATATAGAAGATCAAACTGATTACTTTGGTCCAAACAGCACACACAGATATTATGGATTCCATTTTGACAATGAAGCCAGTATGACTAATCTCACAAACCGTATTCCAGGTGAATACAGAATGTTTCCAATCAAAAGCCCAGTTAGTTACGAATTAACACCAAATGCCAATGAATGGAGTCATGAATTTTTAATTAGATGCACAGACGACAACACAACACAGCATCTTGGTTATAAAAATTATGGAGGTGACACTGATAAAAATTACCTTCACAGGATTATAGAGCCATAAAACTAAATACTATTAGAATTAGGACTTAAAATATGCCAGCAGGAACTTTAAATTTAACAATAGAACAAGGAACAACTTTCACTAACAATATGACAGTGTCAGTTGATTCTGTGACAGACATATCAACATTCACATTTTCAGGTGATATTAAAACAGACAAATTAAGTGATCATGCACTAGCATCATTCACAATTACAAAAACAGATGAAGCCAATGGTGCTTTCACTGTGAGTTTAACATCCACTGAAACAGCCAGCATACCTGCAGGCACACATCTATATGATATAAGTTATGTTGATAGTTCAGACAATTCAAGAGTGAGATTATTAGAAGGCAATGTGACAGTGTCTGGAGAGGTAACCAAAGCATAATGACAAGTAATGTAACAGTAACAACAGGTAATGCAGTAACAAATATTTCAGTAACAACTGGTGATCAATTAGTTTTCAAAAATATTGTAACAGATTCAGGAACTGTGGTAAGTGATGGTGCTGTAGATACACTTACATTAACAGGTGCTAATGGTATTACAACTTCAGCAAATGCTGACACAGATACAGTTACCATAGATGGATCTGGTTTAATAGTAGATTTATCTACAAGTTCTGTAGGAGATTTATCAGATGTTGACATAACAACTTCTGCTCCAACTTCAAATCAAATTTTATTATGGAACGGCACAAAATTTGTTCCAGGTAATGTGTCATCAGGTGCAGGATACCAGTCAACAGATGTATTAGGTGATCTTGATGATGTGACTGTAACTTCATTTTCAGAAGGTGACATATTGGTTTATGATGCCAGTGCACCTACACAATTTGTAAACAGAAATTTATCAGGTGCTATCACACTAGATGGTGATGGTGTTACAGTGATTAATTCTAATCAAGTTGGTGTAACACAATTAGATACTGCAAACATTGACATAAGCAATTTTACAGATACAGGTGGTTTGCTACAAGCAGATGACTTATCAAACAATGACACAGATGACCTAGCACAAGGTTCAACAAATCTTTACTATGCAGACAGCCTAGTTGATGCACACCTGTCAGGTGGTACTGGTGTGACATACACCACAGGTGAAATTGCAATTGGTCAAGATGTTGGCACCACAGCAGATGTGACATTCAACACAGTCACAGCCACATCACAGTTTGAAGGTGATATAAATGGTGCTGTGATGCTACTAGCAAGAAATGTTTCAGGTGTCACGATCTACAAAGGACAGGCAGTATATGTGAATGGTTTGTCAGGTGATACACCAACGGTGATATTGGCAGATGCTTCAGATCCAGCCAAGATGCCAGCATTGGGAGTGGCCAGAGCAGACATAAACAACAATGCCACAGGTGAAATTGTGACACTGGGTAATCTGTATGCTGTAGACACATCACTATCAAATCAAATAGAAACTGGTATCACACTGGGAGTGGGAGATGTGTTATACATATCAGCCACAGAACCAGGCAATATCACAAATGTGGCACCCACAGGTGAGTCAAACCAGATACAGAACATAGGTAAGGCAGTCAGAGTGTCGCCCAACACCAATATGACATTCAAAATTCACGGTGCGGGCAGATCAGCGGCCACACCAGCACTGGATTCAGGCAACATATTCATTGGTAATGGGTCAAACCAAGCATCAACCACACCATTCGCTATATCATTGGACGCTACACCACAATTGGGCGGTGATCTGGATGTTAATGGCAACGACATAGTTTCAGTTTCAGCAGGCAATATTGCAATAGCAGTTGATTCAGCCAATTCAGAAGGTTACAGCACAGCCACACTTGACGCAAGTTCAGGACACTTCTTCTTAAAATCAGGTCTTGTGTTGGATCACCCAGGCACCGCTGGCTTAGAGGCAAAATATTCAAACTACATTACGGTGGCAACCACAGACGGTGATTTGAACATGAGTTCAAATGGCGGCGGTAGAATCAGACCAAGATCAGACTTTCAGATCAGAGGATCAGATGGTTGTGACCTATGGTTAAGATCAGAATTTAGCACAGATGCCAAAATGTCATACCGTGGCGGTAGCACAGAACAAGGTGCTTTGATAGTTGACAGAAACAATTCGTTAGTGAAATACTACACTGACAGTTGGGGTCAAAAAATGGAATCAACCAGTGGTCAAGTTGTTCTACAGGCTGATTCAAATGAAATTCAATTAAATTCAAGCGGCAGTAATGTGAGAGCCAATGCACAAGACATTATCTTACAGGCCAATGATGACATTGACTTTAGGGCCGCAGACAGGTTCCAGTTCAGAAGCAAAGATTCAGGCACATCAGAATACAATGAAACAATGTCATTGTTCCAAAACAATTCAGGATACACAGGCACAGCGGCCACAGGTGCTGTGGTAGAATCCAGCAGTGGCAAGCAATCAGGTGACTATGACACTTCTTTGGTGATCAGAAAATTTGATGAAGGTGATGGTGGTAGCACAGCACATGCAGGTGTTGAACAGAGAATTGCTCAATATGAATTGACCTTGGAAGCAGGCAAATCAACACTGTCATTGAACTACAGAGATGATGACAACACAGGTGCCGCAAACAACACAGCCACACTATTGAAATTTAAAAATTCAACATCAGAAACTGCCACAGCGGCAACACAGAATGCTCCAGACACTATGGAATTAAATGTGGATGTGGTAGAGCATTATTCAGCCAAAGGTCATATCATAACCAACTATGGTCAAGGCAGTAGCCCAGACTTAACTTCACAGGGTGCTGACTTTGGCACGGTGTATGGTAAAGGTATTGACATACAAGCAGATGGCTCATATGCGGCGATTGATATGTGGAGCCACAAATCCAACACAGGTTATCCAAACATATGGGCACACAGATCAAGAGATGATGGTGCTGGCAACAAAGACTTCTTAAACAACAATGACAGAGTATTCAGTTTCTTGGGCTCAGGTTGGGATGGCAGTGCAGACACAGCCGCCAACTTCTATGGTGCTTTTGCTCCTGTAGGTGAATTGATATTACAGGCCAACGAGGACCACTCAGCATCAGCAAGAGGTGGTAAGTGGCTGTTCTTAACCACTTCAACAGGTAGCACAACACAAACGGTCAAATTTGAAGTTGGTGACCATGTCACATTACAATCACTGTTGGAATTGAAGTCATATGCCTCAACAGCATTGCCATCAGGTGTAGATGGTGCATTAATTTCAATATCAGACAACAACTACAAGCCAGCCTACTACAATGGTTCAACTTGGAAATACATTGGTGACGATACAGATGTTTAATGGTGGAAATTATGGACAAAACTGAATTACAACAAGCCAAAACAGACACAAGGATCACTCAGTTGGAGATTGACACCAAGATCATCAGAACTGACATAAGCACAATCAAGAACAACCACCTCAAACACATTGAAAAATCCATGGACAGCATGGACAAAAAAATAGAAAAATTGGACAACAGAACTTGGGCCATACTTTTCTCCATTGTGATACTGGCGGCAAGCAATGTGATTGCCACTTTCTTCTCATAATGTTTGGAATGCGATACTACCTGGGTCAGTACACAGACAGGGTATATTCATTTCCCAAACCCAGCCTCAACTTCACAGAATGGTTATGGGTGGAATACGGTTTTGAGCCGTGGGACATGCCAGACACATGGGTTTTGGAACAACTGCTCCGTGAGTACAATCAAATCCACTTCTTTGAACCCACAGACTACTGAAAATCACCAGTTTAAACCAATTTTAAGGGCTTTACAGCGGGGTTCGTATGTGTTTTGGTATCTTACTGCTTGTGCTCTGCTTGAGGTATTGCAATCGCTTTAAATTGCTGTTCTGCACGATGCTGTTGTCTGTGCCACTGTATCACTTGGCTCCACTTGCGCCACTCTATGTTCACCGCACGATAGTCTGATCTGTCACTGTTCTTGTGCCACACACAATAGCCCTTGTTGGGCTTGCCAATTATGAACCAAGCAAGATGTACTCGCTGAGGCCAATCCTGAGGATCACAAGGCCGTTTGAGAGCAGTGATACTACCTGAGTTTGACTGGGTCCAACGACGACGAAGCAGTTGAGCATCCAACTGATCATCCACTAGTATCTGGGTGTGCTTTAACTTAATATACAAAGTGACCCCCTGCCCAGCCTATGATCTGCGACCAATTGCGTTTGGCATCTCTGTTGCGATCTTGTTGTCTGCGATAACCTATCACATGATGCCCAGGCACCACAGGCACATGGGTGCGATCTGTGTCTTGGATATTGAAGCAACAGGGCTGAATCAAACTGTGTAAATCCACTTGATCACTTACTACCAGCCAGTAACGATAAGGCCAATAAAACATCATGAATGGACGAAAACTTCTGGCATGACCAATGGGAGTTATCCACTTGTGATGCTCTTGCGATATGCCAACATCCTGATAATGATGTGGTGAAAATGTGTGATTTGGTACTTGATGCACTGCTTTTCTTATGCGATAATCTGTGTTTACGGACACTGATATTGAGTGTTTGACGGGCATTTGGTGTTCCTTATTGTTAATTGTATTTATTAACAGAAACCAATTACACCCACTTTGTATGCGATAGCACACATAATGAGCACAGTGATATATGCCGCAAAACCTTTACATAAACACCATATGCTGTAATCAGGGGGCTACCCCCATTATGTAGCAGGGTGGTCTAAGGTGGGAATGGTGGGCTACGGTGGCTTACCAGAGGGTGCTAAAAACTATAGGCCCCACCCCCAGTGTCAACCACTTTTTCAAAACAATTAACTAAACCACGGGTTGACCAGACTGCTAAAGATGTTATAATTGAGTCCCATCTTTCTAACAATTTCTTGATTGATCTGAAGACCCCCGCACACTAGAAAGGCTACTAACAGCACACGGGGGACATTTTATAAACAACTCACAATTGAGGCCTAAGGAAAACCTCAATTGATAACTTCATTATAACACGGAAAAGATCTTTTGTCAACCAGATGTGCGCCAGAGAAAGCCCCAGCCAGCAATGATACAAAACAAGGAGTCTGACTGAGGCTTTACTATGAAAGGCTTATCATTGAACACACTGTGCCCCAGGCATATAATGTCAGATAGTAGGACCCAAGGCTCAGTGTGCTCGTGTTATTATAACTGATTGAGACCCCAAAGGTCAACCTGAGATGGAACCAGAGAGAAGAGAGAGAGGCCGCTAGCGGCGAGGTGGTGAGTCCATGCCCTCAACAAGACCTGAGGTTGGTCTCCATGGCCCACCGTACACAGTGTAGCACAAAAAGATCTTTTTGTCAACCCAATTGATCAAGAAAACTTTCCCCAGGTTCTCCCAGGTGGGTCAGGTGGCTGGGTTGGGCATATGAGACGGTTTGAGATTGTGATTGCCTCAGGTGTTGCAATCGTGCAACAAGGTGGGAAAGCGGGATTGGGCACAGCACCTACGGCCTCCGCTCAACATAAATCACCGTATTTTCAAAGTGGGAAAAGATCTTTTAGGGACACAGTGTTTCCACCGTGCCCCAAGGTTCTCTGACCTTAATTGTTCTTTACTGCTTCCCACCTCAGGGTGTCAAGCAAGTCTTCATAGTAGGGATCATAACCGTTGGGTTTGTACCAGTCCACTATGTCATCTACACAAGCCTCTTCAATCACATCTTGGTAAGCACCTTTCTTCACTTGAATGATGCCCTGTGACCCTTCAATGTTTTTGGAACAGTGTTCAACACCCTCATCGTCAGTCACATAGTACACAAAATTATCTAACATTTTCATCTCCTTTGTTATTGTTAATACTAACACATTTTCCAGATTTGTCAAGTCATAAAAAAAGCCCTTTCCAGGGCTTTTTCTATCAAGGTTGTCTCTGACCTTATGCAGTTGACAATTTGTCTATCAACAGTTCTTGCTCTATGTCTTTCATATCCAATTGGTATTTTTGTACCACTTGACGGTAATACTTGAGATTGATCATATGCACACTGTCACTTGATTGTGTTCTTATGCTGACCAAAAACTTTTTTGCAAGATCTTTGATCACTGCTTGTTTGTCAAGGTTGTTGTCAGAACCCATATAAGCCAATTGTTTTATGTTGTCCATAAACAACACCTTGTTGCCTTGATATGTGAGTTGTTTGTGTTGCCAATCTAGATCAATGTTTTCTATGTGTTTGATCACACGGTTGGTGTTTGCGATCAATTGTTTTTCATTGATCTTGTTCTTCTTTGCACGGATTGACTTGATCAATTGCTCAAGCAAGTGTTGTTCCAGGCTGTTTTTGATCACAGCAAAACTCACTGGTTCATCTGGATGATTCATAGCCACTGACTGCTTATACTTGATCCATTTGTGCAAGTTGATCATCAAGTAGTTGTCCTTGGGATTATGGATCAACACATATCGCTTGTTCAGTGCCTCTAACCTTCTGATCACACACCATTTTTGTTGTGCGGTGCTACTGCTATAATTGTTGGCATTCACGAAGTACATCTTTTCCCAAGTGGGTTCACCTTGCTCATCTATGGTGACCAATTGGTTGTGTTCTATACATAAAGGCCAATGTTCACCATAACTGTACAACACATCGTCTTCAAAGTATATGCTCCTAGATCCCGTGTAGCCATAATTGGTGTGGTCCTTCAGTAGGAACCTATCCACACAGTCCGTCTTGTTTCTCATTCTTTGTCTTGCCATTGTTTTCTCCTATTGGTTATTGATTAGTAATCATCTGAGTTGATAATAACCAAGGTGTCCATTGAGGCCTTTGAAGTATCAGTGCCCAATGCATCCCAGGTTGACTGTTTAATGTCACTGCCAATGTTGCCCGTGGCCATATCTATGTTTGTAAAATGTCCAAAGGTACTGCCTGAAAGGTCATAGGGTTCAACCATCCAACATTTGCAAATACCAGAGATGGGATCGTAGTCCACAGTCTTAAAGTGTTTCTTGTACACCTTAAGGATGGCCCTTCTCTCTGATGCTGGCAGTTGTGGTAAGTTGTCACTGACCCAACATTTACTGTTGCTCCACCTTTCG
>Ga0208428_1000324_pt1 | contig 23219 bp, 43 predicted proteins | sample DEB08_DNA_11_FD_184535 | JGI IMG/M metagenome (GOLD analysis project Ga0208428, IMG submission 184535) | Aqueous microbial communities from the Delaware River and Bay under freshwater to marine salinity gradient to study organic matter... | ecosystem: Environmental > Aquatic > Marine > Coastal ... | reverse complement strand
GATATGGCTATTGGCAGATACGTTGCACAAAGGGCGGGAATCGGTATCAACGCAGGCAGAATCCGTGGGATCAACAGTAAGATCCGAGGTGGAGAAGTTCAGCACACAGGCGTTATCCCATTTCTCAAAAAGTTTGAAGCAACTGTCAAATGCTGCACACAAAATGGCATCAGAGGTGGATCAGCAACTGTCCACTTCCCAATCTGGCACCAAGAGATCCAAGACATCCTAGTTTTAAAAAATAATAAAGGAACGCAGGATAATCGCGTTCGTGGACTAGATTACTCAATTCAAATTAGTAAACTCTTCTATGAACGATTCATCTCCAACGGAGATATCTCCCTCTTCAGTCCTCACGATGTTCCAGATCTTTATGATGCTTTTGGTACTGATCGATTTGACTGGTTATATCTGGGTTATGAACAAGATACACGAATCCCAAGAAAAACTGTTGGTGCTCAAGAACTTATTCTGGACCTCTTGAAAGAGAGAGCAGAGACAGGTCGTGTTTATATCATGAACATCGACCACTGTAACTCTCACTCTTCCTTCAAAGACAAGGTGAACATGAGTAACCTGTGTCAGGAGATCACCCTTCCTACAGATCCTATTCGTCATATTGATGATGCCGATGGTGAGATTGCTCTTTGCATTCTTTCTGCCATCAACGTCGGTAAGATTAACAAACTGGATGAGATGGAAGAACTTTGTGATCTTTCTGTTCGTGCTTTGGATGAGTTGATCGACTATCAGGAGTACCCTGTGGCAGCAGCAGAACGTGCTACAAGGGCACGTAGATCGCTTGGAGTAGGTTTTATTGGTCTTGCCCACTATTTGGCACGTCATGGGGAGCATTATGATGATCCTGGTGCATTGACTCTGGTCCATAAGTTGACTGAAGCATTCCAGTATTACCTGTTAAAATCATCTAATCAACTTGCGAAAGAGAAAGGTGCATGTGATGCATTCAATCGTACCAAGTACTCTGATGGTATTTTACCAATCGATACATACAAAAAGGACGTTGATGAACTAGTAGCACCTGAATACTTGTATGATTGGGAAACTTTACGAACCGAGATTCAAACACATGGACTCAGACACAGCACTCTGTCCGCACAAATGCCTTCTGAGAGCAGTTCCGTTGTGTCAAATGCCACAAACGGAATTGAGCCACCTAGAGGATACCTGTCCGTTAAGAAGAGCAAGAAGGGAACCCTTAAACAGATTGTTCCACAGTACAACTCTCTTAAAAATAATTACACTTTACTTTGGGATATGCCTAACAATAGCGGGTATATTAATGTGGTCGCAGTCATGCAAAAGTTCTTTGACCAAGCCATCTCTGGAAACTGGTCATACAACCCACTGAATTATGAAAACAAAGAGATTCCTATCTCAGTTTGGGCACAGGATCTTCTGACTACATACAAATACGGTTGGAAGACATCGTACTATCAAAACACTTACGACGATAAGAAGGACGAGTATGAAGAGACAAATGACGTAGAGGAAAAGAGGCGTCAATTAGAACAAGCTATTGCAGAACTAGAAAACACGGAGGAAGATTGTGAATCTTGTAAAATCTGAACCAAAAAAAGAGATCAAGGGGATGACGGTATTTAATACCAACAAGGTAGACACCAAAAAGCAACCAATGTTTTTTGGTCAACCACTAGGGGTTCAGAGATATGATGGGGCAAAGTATCCTGTCTTCGAGAAACTCACACAACAACAACTGGGATATTTCTGGAGACCTGAGGAGGTCTCCCTCCAAAAAGATCGTGGTGATTATCAAATGCTTCGCCCTGAGCAGAAGCATATCTTCAGTTCTAATCTGAAGTATCAGATTATGCTTGATTCTGTTCAAGGTCGTGGTCCTGGTATGGCATTCATTCCATACTGTTCACTTCCTGAACTGGAATCTGCCATGACAGTATGGGAGTTTATGGAGATGATCCATTCTCGCTCCTATACATATATCATTAAGAATGTCTATTCAGATCCAACAGAGGTATTTGATACTATTCTGGATGATGATAAGATTCTTAACAGGGCATCAACGGTTACCTCTTCATACGATGACTTTATTTCTCATGCTCAAGAGTATGGGAACAGTAATTTGTGGCAGTTTGCTAACGATGGGGTTGACCTTGGACGTTCTGAACGCTATGCTCTGAAGCGTAAACTCTACAGGGCAATTGCCAATGTCAACATCCTGGAAGGAATTCGATTCTATGTCTCGTTTGCTTGCTCGTTTGCGTTTGGTGAACTCAAACTTATGGAGGGATCCGCTAAAATTATCTCTCTCATCGCCAGAGACGAAAACCAGCATCTTGTCCTTACTCAAAACATCCTCAACAAATGGCGTGAAGGGGATGACCCAGAATTTGCAGAGATTGCTAAAGAAGAACAACCCTATGTAAGGGCAATGTTCAAGCAGTGTGTCGATGAGGAAAAACTCTGGGCACAGTATCTCTTCAAAGATGGATCGATGATTGGTTTGAATGACAAACTACTTCATAACTATGTGGAGTGGATTGCAAACCGTCGTATGAAGGCAATCGGAATGAAACCTGAGTATGATGTTCCCGCAAAGAACAACCCACTTCCCTGGACTGAGCATTGGATTTCTTCTAAAGGTGTTCAAGTTGCTCCTCAGGAAACTGAGGTTGAATCTTATATTAGTGGGGGTGTTAAGCAAGATGTTAAGAAAGATACGTTCGCTGGTTTCCAGCTATGACGAACGATTCTGGAACTGGATGGAGGGTAAAAGCACTAGCGGACCCGACATTCGAACTCTCCCAGAAAGAAGTGAACCTTCTGGGGGAGGGTCCAAAAAGTTTGGCACAAGCATGGAACCTTCAAGCACTAAAATGCAGATACCTGATCCATGGGACTAAATAAATCAGTGTGACTGATTTGTGGTATGTATGAAAACCCTTGGTGGTACAAGGACAGGGTATTTGAATCTGATGAGATAAATGGATACTATGGATTCGTTTATTTAATCACAAATACTATCAACGATAGAAGGTACATCGGAAGAAAGTATTTCTGGTCGTTTAGAAAAAAGAAAGGACAGAACCGAAGATCCAAACAGGAATCTGATTGGAAAAACTATTATGGTTCTTGTCCAGAATTAAAAGAAGATATCAAAAAATACGGTAGACAAAACTTTAAAAGAGAAATCTTAAGTTTACATACCACACTAGGTAAGGTAAACTACGAGGAGACCCGACTGCTCTTCGTACATGGAGTCCTGACCGAGAGCTTGACAGATGGCACCCCTGCCTTCTATAATAGCAATGTCCTCGGTCGCTACTACCGTAAGGATTACTTTGAGTCACCCATGCTTCTGCAAGAGGTGGATGCCGAATTCAACTAATTTCATGATCAAACGTTTACTTCCTATCGCTCTGGCGACTTCTATTCCTGCTGCTTGTGCTTATCCGAGCATCAATCAGATCAAGAATCCTCCTCCAGTTGATGTAGCGGTCAACGTAGAGAAGGCAGTCCCCATTGAGGTAGTACCCAAAACTTGGAAGTGTCCAGGATGTAATTACAATGAAAAATATGTCCTCGAACAACTTCAAAAGAAAACCAGAATCTCCGATCGTAATGCACTTGCTACGATCATGGGAAACATTAAATCAGAAAGCAACTTCCATCCCAACATCTGCGAGGGAGGTGCTAGAGTTCCTTACGATCGTTGCTATAGCGGTGGTTATGGACTCATTCAGTGGACCTCTACGAACCGTTATTTGGGGTTAGGTAAGTTCGCTAAGAAGTATGGTTATGATCCTTCTTCTCTTGAAGGTCAGACAGCATACATGATTAATGAGTATGGTTTTCAGAAAGTCCTACCAGAATTTGAAGGTAGTGGTCAACCAGTTCACCAATACATGGTTGCTGCTTACTATTGGTTAGGGTGGGGTATTAAAGGGTATCGTGAGCAGTACGCTTATGATTACACCAAAAAGATGGTATTGGCTTGACAATACCTGAAGGATAGTGTATACTATCCTCATGACTCAATAGCTCAGCTGGACAGAGCAACTGCCTTCTAAGCAGTCGGTCGTAGGTTCGAATCCTACTTGAGTCGCCAGGGCGATTAACTCAGCGGTAGAGTGCCTCCTTTACACGGAGTAGGTCGGGGGTTCGAATCCCTCATCGCCCATTAGTTTTACAACTAAAGAAATGAAACCAATAGAATCCCACGAGCAACTCTTACAGAGATTTACAAAAAGAATTATAGAACTTAGAAGTAAACTAGAAGAACTTCAATCATCTTATGATGAATATACTAAAATTGAACGAGATCTAGTACGACTTGAGGGATCTATTCAAGTTGTTAAGTATATTTCTTTAGGAGAATTGCCCAAGGACGGTAATCACGATGGCATGAAAGACCATGATCCAAATAAATAATATCACTGATACGATGGGGCAAATGAGAAATGTTAACCGCAAAATGCAAGGTATGCAATACCGAAATCACTAGCAATCACAAGACCCAGTGCTGTGGTTGCATGAATCAGATGGTAGTTCATGACGACACCATCACAGCAAAGGACCTCAGCAAGGTCCTTCTTATCAATTCTGAAAAGAGTATTAAGGATGACTCCATTCTTAGTAAGAGTGACCTAGAATACCAGGAGAACCGAAGGAAACGAAAGGTTCGCAAACTCGACTTTGAGGTACGATGACAAACAAACACGAAAAACGTCGTGATGCTCTGGGACTCTTCTACGAAAGTGTTCTCAAACCTGACCCCCAACTCCGTCAGTGTGCTCACAATCAAGAGTGCTTTCACGAACTGATGGAATGGCGCTCAGAGGTGCTAGAGCACCTGGACCGCCGCCGAAACGAAGAGTTTAACTCTTGACAAAACTGCCTGATGGGTGTATAATTCATCAGGTAATCAACGGAATGTAGCTCAGTTTGGTAGAGCACTCGCTTTGGGAGCGAGGGGTCGTAGGTTCGAATCCTATCATTCCGATTGGGGGTTGACAAAATCTCCTCCATTCAACTTACAATTACTTGTCAAACAACAAAGGCAATGTCTCGTTCAAAATTTCATTCTAAGTTCAAATCTGATCTCAAGAAACTGACTTCTGCTGTCGAAGGTGCTATCGCCCTAGACGAAGAGTATCCGAAACTCTATCAGAAGCTTATTCGTTTTTACGAAGACCAAGGTGTTCAACTTTATGATGACCCTGAAGATGATTACAATGTAATCCTCGACAACGTTGAATCGGATTTGATTGAATCTGGAGTGTATGCTTGATCGTCATGGAGAGACGTTAAAAACCCTGGTCGGGATGGGTTTAGACCCCTCGGGTTTCTTGCTTTTCCATAAGAGCAAGTGGTGCGGATGGGATCTCTCTCCCGCCTGGTTTCTTGCTTCCAGTTAAAGAGCAAGTGGTGGATCCAAATGACCCCTTCCGTGTGGTTGATTTCCTGTTTTGCAACTGAAACTAAAACAGGTGGCGTGCATGTAAACCCTGATGTTTGAAGTTCCTCATTATCATTTTAGTATATCAGAATGGAAAGACATTAAAGATGTAGTTCTATCCAAACTAAAAGTTAAAGAACCACAGAAGATTCCTCCTAATCCTGAGTATTCATTAACCACAAGTTACTGGGACACTTTTGATTATACCGATTATTCTGAGTTTCTATCTACATTAGAACCATATCTGTCTTCTATTCCTAATGTATCTCAAGTGACTAGAGTATGGTTTCAAACAGTAAAACAATATGAGTATCATACAGCGCATACTCATGGTGCAATAGGATGGTCAGCAGTATTTTATGCTGACTTTGATCCTGAAGTTCATATCCCTACAAAGTTCTATAGTCCATTTACTAATATAACTGGTAATGTAGATGTCTTTTGTCCAAGGATAACTGAAGGTGACTTAATTGTATTCCCTGCCTCAGTATTACATGAGGCACCAATTAATACAAGTACTACCCCTAGAACAATTATTTCATTTAATTTATTGTGATTAAAGCATTAAAGAGGAAATGGTCAAATAGACCAAGAACTCGTAAAGAATGGATTGCTCTTTATGTTTCATATCTGAAGCGTGTTCCAGAGAGGCAATACTGGCCAATCTTTATTATTCTGTCTCTCTACTTCGTCGTTCCGATGAGTGAGATTACAGTAACACTTGGAGCACTTCTCTATTTCAAATTTGAAAAGAGAGTTCGACCATCTATTGAAAAACTAACCAGCAGATTGCCTGACTGGTTGCGTTATGGTGGTAGTATTATCTTCTTCCTTGTGATGATTGATGATACTCTGTTTTATTTTGCTTTAATTGCTCTGGCATTCTGGAGCAGCAAGCAAGTTGAAAAATCTAATAGGGACTAGTTCCCTTTTCTGCGAGGTTAGTTCAGTGGTAGAACGCTATCCTTCCAAGTTAGATGTCGTCGGTTCGAATCCGATACCTCGCTTTCCCAATTACTACTATGGAATTTATCGAATGGTTTGAAGGAGAATATAATAACTGGCGACAGGCATCTAGTCGTCCAACTTCTTTTGCCCATATTCTTCTGACTCACAAACGAATTGAAGATAATAAGTTTCATGTAACCCAGAGATATAGTCACGATCCTAAACCATATCGTGAGAAGACAATTGAGATAATTGATAAGGGTCCAATCATCATAGTAAAGAATGACCAATGTGATCTGGTATTTCAAAAGCAGGGTGATGTTTATAGAGGTAGTACTATTGATGGATGTATCTTCAAGGGAACTATTTTGATCAGCAGGATTGAGATGGGACCAAACTACTATAAAGTTATTGATGCTGGATTGGATCCAGAAACAAAGGAACAGAAGTGGGGATCTACAAATGGACCCTTTGTATTTGATAAAGTTAATAAATAAAAGAAAACTCTTAGAGTAATGCCTTATCAAGTTCCTACAGCAGGTATAGAAGATTCCGCTGTAAATGCAGCTAAAATTGCAACAGATGCTGTTGGTACTACAGAAATTATTAGCGATGGAGTACGTACTGCTGACATCCAAAATTCAGCAGTGACCACGGATAAACTTAATGATGCATCAGTAACCCTTGCCAAATGCGAAACTTCACTGACAAATGCATTAGTTCCTGTCGGTGGAATTATTATGTATTTTGGTACAGAATCTAACATTCCAACTAATTGGAACTTGTGTAATGGTCAAAATGGAACTCCTGACTTAAGGAATAAATTTGTTATTGCTGCAGACGATTATAATACAACACCAAATCCAGATCGCTGGGAAACTTCTGTTACTGGATCTGCCACTCAATCTGGTGGATCAAAAGATGCTATTGTAGTTGATCACGAGCACACAACGACGGTGACTGATGATGGGCACAATCACGGTATCAGTCAAACTGATCATAATCACTCATATTCGACTAACCAGGGAACTGGCGGTGGTGTTGGTGGCGGCGGAGCAGATACTGGATCTACAGGTAAGTCAACTGGTGGTGCCAGTGCAAACATCAGCATCAATAATGCAACTACAGGTATTACTGTTGATGTGGCAGCTGCTGGTTCTTCTGGAACCAATGCAAATCTCCCACCATACTTTGCATTAGCATATATTATGAGAGCTTCATAGGCGAGAGAATAAATAAAAGAAAACTCTTAGAGTAATGCCTTATCAAATTCCTACAGCAGGTATAGAAGATTCTGCGGTAAACGCAGCTAAAATTGCAACAGATGCAGTCGGCACTACAGAAATCATTAGCGATGGTGTGCGTACCGCTGACATTCAAAATTCGGCAGTGACCACAGATAAGATTAATAACGATGCTGTGACCTATGGTAAAATACAAAATGTAGTAACTGCGAATAGAGTTCTTGGGTCTACTTCTGCAGGTGGGGTAGTTAGTGAAGTACAAGTTCAAACTGCTATGATTGCGGACTCTGCAGTAACTACTGCTAAGATTAATGATGAGTCAGTTACTGTTGCCAAATTAGATCCATCTATTAATTTCTTCCCATCTGGCGGTATCGTCATGTGGTCTGGAACGATTGCCAATATTCCTACCGATTGGGTTCTTTGTGATGGAACTAATGGAACACCAGATTTGAGAAATAGATTTATTGTTGGTGCCCATAGTGGAACAAACCCTGGAACTACTTCTCAAGCAGGTCCAGGATTTAGTGCAATCACAGGTGCAATTGCAGACGATTATGAACCTGGAGATACTGGTGGCGAAACTGCTCACCAATTATCAGTTAATGAGTTGCCAGCTCACAATCACGCTTATCAACTAAGAAGCATTTATCAACAGGGTTCGGGTCCTAATGCACAAACTGATATGGCAAATAATGGAAATTCAGCGGAAACTGGAAATGAAGGAAGTAACCGTTACCATGAAAACAGACCTCCTTACTATGCACTTGCATACATTATGAAAACCTGATACAATATAAATTTATGAATTCTGACTATGTAATTACAAAGTTACTTCATGACGATGAAGTACAATATATTAATTCTTTAATTTCTGGCATTGATGAAAAATTTTGGATTGACGGAAATGCAACATTGATGAATTCTAACGGAACACTAAAAAGTGTTAGACAATTAAATCATTCAGTTCTTACTGATATAAATTCTATTGTTACTAACGCACTAGATAGAAGTCCAGAGTTTTCTAACTTTACCTGTCCAAAGGAAACTGGATTTATTTTAATTTCGAGAATGAAAATTGATGATTATTATAGGATGCATCATGATCTTGGATTACTGGGACATTTTAGCACTACACTTTTTCTTTCAGACCCAGACAAATATGATGGGGGTGAATTGAAGTTATATATTAATGGAAATTGTAAAGACGTAAAATTAAATGCTGGAGAATCGATAACATATAATACTGGTACGCCTCATGAGGTTAATACTGTAACTGACGGAGAAAGAACAGTAATTGTATTTTGGACTAAATCAAGATTTTCAGATGTCCTTCATCGACATCTGCATAAGAATATACGTCAATCTATAGATCTACTTTATGGAGTTGATGACGGAAATGAAAATATGAAAGAAGCAATCTTTAAACTAGAAGCACTTACCCATGATCTTTTGAGGACTACGTTATGAACACTCTAATTGAAACATTCAGCACTCCAATTCTGGTTTCAAAATATACTGATGACTTTGAAGAGGAAAAGAAATATGTGTCGAACCTGGAATGTACAAGAGAAAATAAGGATGGAGATAACTTTTATCTTGTGCAAACAGAGGATACTTTTATTTTAAATGATCCTATGTTTTTAAAATTGAAATTGTTTTTTGAAGATAGAATAAAAATGTTTATGGATTATGTTATATGCTCACCCACAGAATTAACTATTACCCAGTCGTGGATTAATAAATCTTTTCCTGGGCAGTGTCATCAAGAACATTCTCACCCAAATAGTATTTTGAGTGGAGTATTTTATTTTTCTTTAGATGAGGACATGCCTCACATGAGATTTGCAAGACGTGATTCTACTAATATTTTATTAGAATACTCTAACTTAAATGATAGAAACAATTATTATAGAATGGTTCCTGCTGTAACTGGAGATTTAATTTTATTTCCATCAGAACTTAGGCATTCTGTATCAAAAAATACTACAGATAGAACTCGAATAAGTTTATCTTTTAATACTTTTGCAAAAGAAAGCTTGGGATCTATTACCTCACTTACATATCTACCATTGACCCCTTGACAACCTTCAAGACCTCTGCTACGATGCAGGGGTCTTTTTTATTTGACACATGACTATTGAAGGACGCCCTGAACTAAACGTTGATTGGTCTGCTGAGTATCAAAAGCAACGTCGTAGTAGGATGGACGATTGCATTAATGACTACATGGGAGATGAGGAAGTTGATCCTCGTTTCTGTTATGAAGATATGCTGTCTATCTGTGATGAGTGGATCAACTATCATAAGAAGCACGTAGACAGGTGGGCAGAACTGAAGTCCCTGATGATGGGACATCGTGCAATGGACCCCATTTTTCTTACCGAAGATCGGGACTCAAACTTCCCAGGTGAGAACACCCTGACATAAGGGGGTTGACATTTCTTAATAATTACTATATAATATTGTTACACTTCGTTACAAAACAATGATTACTACCAACGAACTCGGTCAAAACAACATGTGGGCAAAGGAACCTGACATGGTGTATCAAGAATACAACCGTAAAGGACTTCGTACCCCCATGCAGATGACTGAGATGTATAATGGTCGTTGGGCAATGATGGGCATCATCGCTGGTGCCATCTCCTACGCTGCCACGGGCAAACTCTTTTTTGGGATTTTCTGACAAAGGACTTGACAATGACAGCAATTTTCTTTACAATTCTTAGTGTCGTGTTCTTCGTGACACTGGCAAAATCTGTAGAACAACTTTGCGAAACTTACTAATGTTTAACATCACTACCAAAACTCCCGATGGAACTGAAACTACTTTTGAGTGTGCTGACGATCAGTATATTCTCGATGCTGCTGAAGAAGCAGGCGTTGACCTCAACTACTCGTGCCGAGCTGGTGCCTGTTCGAGTTGTGCAGGAAAACTCGTCTCGGGTACGGTAGACCAGGGTGATCAATCCTTCCTTGATGATGATCAAATTGCTGAAGGGTTTATTCTTACCTGTGTTTCGTATCCCACTAGCGACTGTGTTGTTCTTACTGACCAGGAAGAAGCACTTTACTGATGAATATTTACGAAGCATTTGATACCCTTGGGTGGGATCCCAAGGATGATATTGTGATTGAGATTGGTGGGTCTGCAGTTTCTGGGATTCATCAACCCGAAGGTTATAACGAGAAGTGGTCATCTCAGTATGGCACTTACAAATATAACAAAGATGCTTTCATCGTTATTAAGAATCGTTCACGCGATCCCTTCGAACCATCTAAATACAACCCCGATCTCAAAGCACACCATGTCGAATGAAAATGCCCTCTGGGAGGACATGAGAAAACTAAATGCCCTATACGAAGAACTCTGCTGGGCACATGATGACGAACTGGTGTTCACTCATGAAAATGGCAGAGTTGTAATCTACAACACTACACAGGAGAAAGAACAATGAAATTCGGATTCACCCCTGAGGCAGAGATCCTCAACGCACGTCTTGCAATGCTCGGTTTCGTCATTGCTGTCGGTACTTACTTCACCACTGGTCAGATCATCCCTGGAGTTTGGTGAGGGATCACTAACACAAATAGGTATTTGCACTTATTGTAAAGTGTAAATAGATTTATACTTGCTACCATTACAATGGCACTTCTAGCAACAGCAGCAATTCTTTTAGGCACCTTCTTTGGTGCGGCTATGCTGACACAATCTGGTGAGGAATAAATACAACTGAATATCGTCGGCGCAAGCCAAGGGACCTCTGCCACATAACAGAATGGTCCCTTTTTTATTGTTTACAAGGAGGTCTATGTTTGATCAATTGTTTCACATTTACAAAAAAGGAACTAACGAACTAGTTGCCCACTCTTTAACTGTAGACGAAATGGAAAACATGATCGCAGAAAGAAAAGTTGATTGGCAACATTGGGAAGTTCAACCTTGCTATACTGAGTATCAAATTCCAGATGCGAGTTATTGATAAATAATGGTATCGAATTATTGATTACTATGTCAGCTGATAACGAAAACAACATTCTTTGGAAAGTCACCAGAAAAAATGATGGCAGGACTGAGTATCTGATGTCTGCCCACAAATGGAATTTAGATCCTAGATTTGCAAAACTCTTTGACACTCAGAGAGCAGCAAAATCATTTGTAAAAGAAAACGGAATTAAAGGTTCTGTCAGGAGACACGAACTTTAAGTTGACGAACTCACCTTGGTGATTATAATTAGTAGTATGTATCCAACCTAATGAATTCAATCCTTCTAGAATTTTATCTGCTTATTGCAATTGTCATGTTAATGATTGCATACGCAGGATTTGAAGGAACTATGAGAGTATTTACTTACATAGACCTTCAAATTAAATATCAATACATTATGTTTATTATGTGGAGAATGAGAAGAAAACTCAAAAAGCAACTTGATTTGGATACTGAGAACATACTAAACCGTTTAGAAAATGCCAAGAAATCAAATGAGAAAAATTGACATTGAATCCAGAGTGTACAAACTCAAATCGGCATTATATAATGGTCAACATCAGAATGAATCTGGAGAATGGCATGATGGTGCTCACTATGCCCTTGGCAAAGTTCTAGAAATTCTTCAGGAGTATAGGGAATGAAAGATTTAGATTTCATTGATAACCTTATGGAAGATGATGACTTTAAGAAACTCAGAGAAAGAGTTGCTAAAGCAAAGAACGATCTTCTAATGGAAGAACCATGCCCAATCTACGAAGCAACGGAAGAGGATTGGGAAAACTTTTGGTACGAGGACATTTTCTGAACTGTCCAAAGGGCTTGACAAAACCAGAGACCCGTACTATTATAAATACATCAACACGTTACGGAATGTAACGGTTCTTTAAGAACCTGTAACATTCCGTTTTTGTTGTAAACACCCCAAACCGAGACCTATAGGGTGTATAAATCACGTCTCTCATATCTCTGTCTGAGGGTGACAGAGAAATAAGTACCTCCACCATTTCCCTGATGGATCTACTTACTTGTACAAAACAATGACTGCTACACTTTCACAACAACGCTCTACTAATGCCTGGGAACAGTTCTGTAACTGGGTAACCTCCACCAACAATCGTCTGTATGTCGGTTGGTTTGGTGTTCTGATGATTCCTACGCTGCTTGCTGCTGCTGTTTGTTTCATCATCGCTTTCGTTGGTGCTCCCCCTGTGGACATCGACGGTATCCGTGAACCCGTTGCTGGTTCACTCATGTATGGAAACAACATCATCTCTGGTGCTGTTATTCCTTCTTCTAACGCTATTGGTCTGCACTTCTATCCCATCTGGGAAGCAGCATCGCTTGATGAATGGCTTTACAACGGTGGTCCTTTCCAACTCGTTGTCTTCCACTTCCTGATTGGTATCTATGCCTATATGGGTCGTGAGTGGGAACTTTCTTACCGTCTGGGGATGCGTCCTTGGATCTGCGTAGCATACTCTGCTCCTGTCGCTGCAGCGAGTGCAGTGTTCCTCGTCTATCCTTTCGGTCAAGGTTCTTTCTCTGATGCGATGCCTCTGGGTATCTCTGGTACGTTCAACTACATGCTTGTCTTCCAAGCAGAGCACAACATTCTGATGCACCCCTTCCACATGCTTGGAGTTGCTGGTGTCTTCGGTGGTTCTCTGTTCAGTGCTATGCACGGTTCTCTGGTTACTTCTTCACTCGTCCGTGAGACGACTGAAAACGAGTCCCAGAACTATGGTTACAAGTTCGGTCAAGAAGAAGAGACCTACAACATTGTCGCTGCTCACGGCTACTTCGGTCGCCTGATCTTCCAATACGCATCCTTCAACAACTCCCGTTCGCTGCACTTCTTCCTCGCAGCATGGCCTGTTGTCGGTATCTGGTTCACGGCGCTGGGTGTTAGCACCATGGCGTTCAACCTCAACGGTTTCAACTTCAACCAGTCCATCGTTGACAACCAGGGTCATGTCCTTAACACTTGGGCAGACGTTCTGAACCGTGCCAACCTGGGCATGGAGGTAATGCACGAGCGTAATGCTCACAACTTCCCTCTTGACCTTGCTGCTGCTGAGAGCACTCCTGTTGCTCTGACTGCACCTGCTGTTGGTTGATACAAATTAAATAACCTTCTTAAGGGACCTTCGGGTCCCTTTTGTTTTCAACTAAATGTTAAGTTTCCTATCAAAAATGATAAACAAAGACACGCCAGATAAGATGCGTGAGATTATCATGGATACTTATCCACAACTATTCTGGTTAAAAAAAGAAAAGGAAAAAACAAATGGTCGCATCAACGTTAACACTACAAAAACAAAGGGGGTGGTTTGATGTACTCGATGACTGGCTTAAGCGTGATAGGTTCGTTTTTGTTGGTTGGTCAGGTCTTCTTCTGTTCCCTACTGCTTACTTGGCACTGGGCGGTTGGCTCACGGGCACAACATTCGTCACGAGCTGGTACACTCACGGGATTGCTTCTTCGTATCTTGAGGGATGTAATTTCCTTACTGCTGCTGTATCAACTCCTGCTGACGCTCTCGGACATTCCCTACTTCTTCTATGGGGTCCAGAAGCTCAGGGAGATATCATCAGATGGTTTCAACTTGGGGGACTCTGGAATTTTGTGGCGCTCCACGGTGCCTTCGCTCTCATAGGATTCATGCTCAGGCAATTTGAGATTGCCCGACTTGTAGGTATCCGTCCTTACAATGCTATTGCGTTTTCTGGTCCGATTGCTGTATTCGTCAGCGTTTTTCTTATGTATCCTCTGGGGCAATCCTCGTGGTTCTTTGCCCCCTCGTTTGGTGTCGCGGCAATCTTCCGTTTCCTCCTGTTCCTCCAAGGTTTCCATAACTGGACACTCAACCCCTTCCACATGATGGGTGTAGCAGGTATCCTGGGTGGAGCATTGCTTTGTGCCATTCATGGTGCTACAGTAGAGAACACACTCTTTGAAGACAGTGATCAATCAAATACATTCAAGGCATTTGAGCCTACACAAGAAGAGGAGACCTATTCGATGGTCACGGCTAATCGTTTCTGGTCTCAGATCTTTGGTATTGCATTCAGCAATAAGCGTTGGCTACATTTCTTTATGTTGTTTGTTCCTGTTATGGGTCTTTGGACCTCTAGCATTGGTATTATTGGTCTTGCACTTAACCTTAGATCTTATGACTTTGTTTCACAAGAGATCAGAGCAGCAGAAGATCCAGAATTTGAGACGTTCTACACAAAGAACATCCTCCTCAATGAAGGACTCCGTGCCTGGATGGCTCCAGTAGACCAACCACACGAAAACTTTGTTTTTCCTGAAGAAGTATTGCCAAGAGGCAACGCTCTATGATATACTGGGGGTCAAACGACCCTCTTTTTTATGGAAGTTAAAGTTTATACCTCACCAGGATGTTATTATTGTACCCAAGTTAAAAGACTTTTTGAAAGAGCAGGTTTAACAGATTGGGAAGAAGTTACTTGTAAAAAAAGTGAGGATTTAAAAAAAGATTATCCAAATGCTTCTTCTTATCCGTGGGTGATCATTGATGATAAAGAAATTGGAGGTCTTGTTGAAACAGCAAGATACTTTTTGCAACTTGGTTTAGTATCTTCTAAGAAAAGTGAAAGAACTTAAAATAAATAAAGGTGTCGAGCTCATGCTCAGGGGGGATAGACCGAAGGAAGAATCTAAACCAGAACATGGTATTCTAATCAATAAGGTTTTTACCCTCTTAAAGAGAAGAGTCTACTTCAACTTTGAATTTAGGTGGGGAAAGGTAAAAAGTTAGTTCGGAGTTGAACAATGACACAAGCAACAGTCGTGTATTTCTCAGCAACAGTTTCGTTTATTTTTCTTTGTGTTGGTGTGATCGCTGGTTGGACCGCAAACGAGAAATTACATGAGTTTATGTATGGTAAGATGGAAGCTGAAAATGTTCACCCAGAAATGCTTGATGGAGATGGTTACTTAATCAACGAAGAACTATTATCAGTTCGTTTTATTGACGAAGACGACGAAGATCACGACGACTAAATACACATATGATATCAGTTAGGTCATGCAATTATTACTGAATGAAGTGCTACAAAAAATTAGCAACGCTAAAACAAAAGCAGAAAAGATTAAACTTCTACAGCAGTATAATACTCCAGCACTCAGGCAGATCCTGATTGCAAACTTTGATGAGAGTATTGTATCAATGCTTCCAGAAGGTGACGTTCCTTACACTAAGAACGAAGCACCAGAAGATACGGAGCACACCAAACTCGTGCATGAGTATCGCAAGCTCTATCTCTTCTTCAAAGGTGGTGCTAACATCTCTCAGACTCGTCGTGAGACCCTCTTTATTCAACTGTTAGAGGGTCTCCACAAGGGCGAAGCAGAGGTGCTGTGTCTGATGAAGGACAAGGCAATTGGTAAGCGTTGGAAGATCACCAAGCAGTGTGTGGAAGAGGCATTCCCCCAGATCAAGTGGGGAGGTCGCAGTTGAGTGTAAAGATAGTCCATCAAAATTGCGATCCTTCTCTGGTAGAAGATAGAACTCTACCTTACACAGCATATCTTGTTGAGTATGATGATGGTAATGGAGTATGCTATGACATTGTTATCTGCAATAAAAAAGTAGATATTTTTGATCATTACTGGGATAAGTATCGTGAGGGACTTATCAGATTTACTCAGACAGAAGGAAGAGCAAATCCTAAACTTTGGGGTAGTCAGCAGCAACAATCTAAAAAGAAAAAATAGTATCAAATGATACCACTTGACAACCCTATATAAAGATGGTAGGATACTACCATCGTTCATCCCCTCGGGGACGCAAGTAAGTCGCGCAACGGTTCCGTTGATCCCATGTTAGAACTATTATTCTATACAACACTCACCTGCACTCAAACTGATGCTATCATGCTGAAGATTGAGGCAAATCCAAATCTTAGCAATCAGCTTAAGGTTGAGTTGGTTGAGACCCTTAAGGACTCTGCACCAGAATGTGAGTGGTATTGGGACGCACACGACTGAAGGAACGGCGTTTTAACAAACCCATTTCTTTAGGAGTAACTACAATGAACACACTAAACATGATTCGCAAGCAGATCAACAAAGCATCTGCCCTTCACAACGCACAGATTACTCACACCTCATATCGTGGTGTTGAATATACTACACGTTGTGTAGAATCCAAGGAAACCCATGGCACATTCTGCTATCGTGGGAAGACCTACATCAAGTGATTAACTTACTTACCAAGAGGGTTTAGACCCTCTTTTTTTGTGCCTATTTATTTTTGAGCATTTTTACGGATGCTAAAATGTTAGGAAACCCTTATAATTAGATATAGAAATGAGGACTAGTGATGTAAGAAATAACTCTTCGTTATGATGTAGTTTTATTCTATACTAAGGAGGTGTATCATGCATAATCTAATACCATTCAATCAATTACATGAGTGGAGAAATTTTGAATCATCTGTAAAACAATCACAAGAGGAACTAGAAACAATTAATGAATACTATGAATGCTTAATTGAATGTCGAGAAGGTCAGTCATTATGTAAACGTATTTGTAGGAGAATCTTAGCATAATATCATCACGGGGGGTTGCGATCCCTCTTTTTTTATGTTATAATAATTAAACCTTACCATAAATATATGGATAGAGAACGACTAAAACTCATCGTCAGGAATCTTAAGTCTTTAACCGATGCGTTAGAGAGTGAAGTTTATTCTAACGTAGAACTTTATGTTCATCCTTGGGACGAACATGTAAACAAAACAAAACCAAGAGTATTAACTTCAGAGGATGATGATGACGGATATCCAGACTGATTGGAGATACAGCGATGAACGTATGCTTCTTCGTGCTGATGTGTTTATTAAACTAAAGCATCATTTGAAGTTAAAAACAGGAAAACACTTGTATGAATTTTGTCATCATTGGGTATCTCAAGGCAATCAATCAACGGAGGGTGCTGAGAAAGCATTCCTTCAATACTTAGAGGAGGTAACCCATTGAGGTTTAAAGACACAATTAAAGTAGCAAAGAAAGCGATTAAGCTTGCGGATAAGAATCCGATGATGTATACTGATGAAGAGATCCATTACATGCGACTGCAGTTACGTGCTGCGAAGTTAGGTCTCAAGAAAAAACGTGAAATGATGAGTAAAGGATTCAAGAATGAAGCAACAACATGGGTCAGTCCGTCTAGTCTCTATAACTCCAGAAGCGGAGAAGATGATGGGGTACGTAGCGAGAGTATCGAACCCGAACAATCAGGACAATCCTAAAGTCTCTGGACTCCTTAGTTATTGTATCAAACATAATCACTGGTCTGTGTTTGAGCAAGCATTCATGACTCTTGAGATTGAAACGAATCGTGGTATCGCAGCTCAAATTTTGCGTCATCGTTCGTTCACATTTCAAGAGTTTTCTCAGCGGTATGCTGACAGTTCTATGCTGGCAGATGAGATCCCTCTGTTTGATCTTCGCCGTCAGGATACTAAGAACCGCCAGAATAGTATTGATGATGTTGATGAGTTTACCAAGCAACAACTGGAGATTGAAATCCAGAGACACTTTGCCTCTGCCATGGATCTCTACAAGACTATGCTTGATAAAGGTATTGCCAAGGAGTGTTCAAGGTTTGTATTGCCATTGGCAACTCCAACCCGCATTTACATGTCAGGATCTGTTCGGTCATGGATGCACTATATAGATCTACGCAGTGCCCATGGTACTCAGAAGGAACACATGGACATTGCTGCTCAGTGTAAGCAAATCTTTGTGGAACAATTTCCTATTTGTGCCGAAGCATTGGAGTGGAACTGATGGCAACATACCCTGTAATCAATACTAAAACTGGTGAACAAAAGGACGTTGTTCTCAGCGTCCATGATTGGGAGCAGTGGAAGACTGACAATCCAGATTGGACAAGAGACTGGAGTGATCCATCTACTTGTCCTTCCTCTGGTGAGGTTGGTGACTGGCGAGACAAGATGAGTAAAACTCACCCTGGTTGGACAGACATCATGAAAAACAAGATTGCTCCTCAGGCAGCAGTCAAAAACAATAAAACTATTACCGACAAGTATCGTTAATCCTATGCCAGTAAGAAAGAAGACACAGAAAGGACCAGGACAAGGCATGACTTCTAAGCAGAAGAAACGCCGTAAGCCTATTGATGAGGCATACATGATTCCTGCTGAACCTCGTACTCACAACCAACAAGTGTTCTTTGATGAGTGGGACAAAGGTAAGATGATCTATGCCTATGGTGTAGCAGGTACAGGTAAGACATTCGTTGCTCTCTACAAGGCACTAAAGGATGTGTTGAATGAATACACTCCTTATGAGAAGGTATACATTGTTCGTTCCCTGGTTGCTACGAGGGAGATTGGTTTTCTTCCTGGAGACCATGAGGATAAGTCTTCTCTCTATCAGATACCATACAAGAATATGGTTCAGTCTATGTTTGAGATGCCTGATGACAATAGTTTTGAGATGCTCTATGATAATCTCAAGGCACAGGAGACTGTATCATTTTGGAGTACCAGTTTCATTCGTGGTACTACACTTGATAATTCTATCGTTATCATTGACGAGTGTCAGAACCTGAACTTCCACGAACTTGATAGTATCATCACTCGTGTTGGACAAGATAGTAAGATTGTATTCTGTGGCGATGCAGCTCAGACTGATCTTATCAAAGTGAATGAACGTTCTGGTATCCTGGATTTCCAACGCATTCTTGATAAAATGCCAGAGTTTTCCTTGATTGAATTTGGTATCGATGATATCGTTCGTTCTGGTCTTGTCAAGTCTTATCTTATTAACAAAATTAATTTGGGTCTATGAAGTTGTTTAATCATGTGGGATTAGATCCTATTGAAATGTCTGCTGAAATGGTGGATGGCAAACGTGTTTACCTCACTCCAGAAGGCAGTAAGTTTCCATCTGTCACCACCGTGATTAGTAACAACAAAGAAAAGATGGCGGGCATCGCAAGGTGGCGAGCTCGTGTGGGCGAGGAGAAAGCAAACAACATTTCTTCTCGCTCTACCAGTAGAGGAACTAAGTATCACTCTATCGCAGAAGACTATCTCAACAACGAACTGGATCTCAAAAAGTTCAGTAAGTTCCCTCTTCCAGTCCTAATGTTCCAGCATTCTCGGGATATTTTGGACCGCATAAATAACATATATTTACAGGAAGCGGCGCTCTACTCTAATCATTTGGAGATGGCAGGGCGTGTCGATTGTATCGCTGAGTTCGATGGTGTGTTGTCTATCATTGATTTCAAGACAGCAGCAGAACCCAAGCGTGAAAAATATCTTTACGATTACTTCGTTCAAGAAACCGCATACGCTTGTATGCTTCAAGAACTCTACGGGTTGTCAGTGAAACAACTCGTGACAATCGTTGCTTGTGAAAACGGAGAGACTCAAGTCAAGGTGCTTCCACCTAAGAAAGAATTCTTTATCAAACTAATGAGTTACATCGAAGAATACCAGGAACGATATGGAGAAAAAACAATTATTAGAGGATAGATTTATGACCGCTGCGAAGTTCTCGCAGGAAGTGGAGAAGATTGCACTACACAATCCCGACATGAATTATATTGATTCGGTTATCCACTATTGTGAGATCAATGAAATTGAAATAGATAGTGTAAGTAAGTTGATTAGCAAACCTCTAAAGGAAAAACTCCGTCATGAGGCACAGCAACTCAACTTCATGAAGAAAACCAGTAGAGCAAAGTTGATGTTAGTATGAGATTTTTCCATTCCGATATTGTAAGAGGTGACATCCAAGAGATGATGGAACTACAGCAGTTCTGTTTTAGATCTGCTATGAATTTTGTTCTTCTTGATGACGAGAGAAAATTAGAATACTTTGATAAACTTGAAGAACTTATTGAAAAACAAAAAACTTTTTACTTCCGTATCAAGTTGAGTGACGATCCTGAAGCAGTCTCTGTCTTGGAGACAATGAAGCAGGGTATTGTTATGCTTGGTGCAACACCAGGCACTACTGTCGAAGAGATGTTCGACGAACTGATCGAGAAAGTCCAGTTCATGCGAACCAAATTGGAAAGTGGCACAGAGGATTGACGCCCGACTCTGTGCCTGTTATAATGACTGAGTGATAGGGCATCACACAAACCAAATCTAAACCTAATCCAAGAAAATCCTATGTCTTTTGCTGATCTAAAGCGTAAATCCCAGACAAACTTTGACTTCCTTCAAAAGGAATTAGAGAAATCATCCAGCGGTAAGAACGTTGATGAACGTTTCTGGAAACCAGAGGTTGATGCCTCTGGTAACGGGTATGCTGTTATCCGTTTCCTTCCTGCCCCTGAAGGAGAAACCATCCCCTGGGCGAAGGTGTATTCTCATGCCTTCCAAGGTATTGGTGGTTGGTATATTGAAAATTCCCTGACTACACTCAACGAGAAAGATCCTGTTGGTGAAGTCAACCGCCGTCTCTGGAACAGCGGTAATGATGAGGACAAAGAGACTGCCAAAAAGCAGAAGCGTAAGCTTCAGTATTACAGCAACATCTATGTTGTGAAAGATCCTAAGCACCCTGAGAACGAAGGTAAAGTATTCCTTTACAAGTTTGGCAAGAAGATCCATGACAAGATCCTCTCTGCTATGCAACCTGAGTTTCAAGATGAAGACCCCGTGAATGTGTTTGATCTTTGGGAAGGTGCTAACTTCAAACTGAAGATCAAGAAGGTTGCTGGTTACTGGAACTACGATAGTTCTGAGTTCGATAGTGTGTCTGCTCTGAGCGCAGACGATGATGAACTGGAAAAGATCTGGAAGTCCGAGCACTCTCTGGAAGCGTTCACTAACAAGGACCAGTTCAAGACCTATGAAGAACTGGAAGCACGTCTGAACCTTGTGCTTGGCATTGGTTCACGTCCTGCTCCTGTCCCCTCTGTGGATGATGAAGAGTATGAGCCTGTCGCTGCTCCTGAACCCTCGTCGTTCCGCTCTCGTGTCTCTGCTGCTCCCTCTCCTGTGAAAGAAGAGGCAGTCGTTGATGATGACGATGCTCTCAGTTACTTCGCTCGTCTTGCTGAAGAAGACTGATGAACATCAAAAAGAACCTAACATGCTGTGCCACAAGTCCTATATGCCACTTCGTAGCCCTGTGTGTTGGGTTCTTGGCGATGATCGAACTGGTACACACCCACGCTCACTACACTATGAGTACAGACACAAACAGTTATGTTCGTACCTTCTGTAAAAAAAATTTGAAAGAGTGTGAGCGACTAATTTCAGATTTACAAAACTGATTTCACGAATTGGGGAAAAATTTTTCCCCAATTTTTTTGTCTAAAAAGTCGCGTCAGATTCCAGACTGCTTTAATCTCTTGGAGATATATCCGTTTGATTTCTTGTAGAAGTTTCTTGTCTCGAAGTCATCAACAAATGCAGATAAGAACCTTGGTTTTAAAATGTAGATTTTTCTTTTCTCTTCGTTCTTAGAGCTTTCGTATTCGAAGTTGGTGACTGGTCTGCAAACTTCGTTGCCACTAATAGTTTTAACTTCTCCAGATTCATAGTATTTAAAATCACTGTTGTAAAAAGTTTCGTCTACTTTAATACCTTCTTTTAGTACAACAACGTCATCATCATTAATGAGTTCATAAGTTTCATAATGGTGTATACCAGAGTAGAATTCTTCTTCTCCGTATTGATCTTCGCCAAACTTTCTGAATGTATATTCGCTCATTGGCATATCAAACAAAGGGTTGATAATATTGTTTGATATAGCAATAACCCAATCATATTCTGGAGATCCGTAGAACTTCTCGGATAGAATATCTAATCTCTCTTCATCTTTAACTGCATATTGATTGAAGTAGAAAGCATAGTCAAATACATCTTCATTCACCTTGAATCTTCTAAAGAAGTTCTTCGCAGTTACGAAATCAGATTCTGAAAATGGATATCTGATTGGTTTCTGATCGTATAATACGTCTGGTACGCTCTTGAAAAACATTAGTATACTGCTCCGTCTGCTTCGATATCTATGTCATCACTGAATATGATCTTAGTTTCTTGTAGAGTTAGTCCAAGTTGTAGTGCTGGTAGATATCCTCCAGCAAAGCTAACATATTGACCATCTGGTGCGTAGTTTACACTTGCTCCAGTTAATGCACACATCATATACTTTGGAACATCTGGATTATCATCTCCACCTCTCATGAATCTAATTTTTACATATGCAGGTGTGGCAATGAATCTTCCTGCAGTCGCCTTCTTGTCGTCTTTGAGTGGAGAAGAAGGAAGTGCTGCTTTCCTAAATGCCCTTCCAATTTTTCTTAAAGTTTGTGCTTCTGTGCTTGTCCTTGCAAACAATTTTAAATTCATAGTTAACGCTCTGAGTTGAGGTCCTTCGTACATCAACTCAACATTTGGATTTAGAATTTTTGATGATGCACCTTGAAGTAAATCATTCATCGTTAAGTTTCCACCAACACCAGGAATTCTATTAATTCCTGCCACAATAGCTGCAGCTGCCGCTGCTTTGGCGGCCTCTCCAGTTGCTCCTTCCTTAAGAATCTT
>Ga0208428_1000320_pt1 | contig 23507 bp, 27 predicted proteins | sample DEB08_DNA_11_FD_184535 | JGI IMG/M metagenome (GOLD analysis project Ga0208428, IMG submission 184535) | Aqueous microbial communities from the Delaware River and Bay under freshwater to marine salinity gradient to study organic matter... | ecosystem: Environmental > Aquatic > Marine > Coastal ... | reverse complement strand
TAATAGAATAAACAAGCCGCATTGCGCGGCTTTTTTTATGATGCTTTTTTTCTGCTTTGCTCCTCAAGTATGTTTAGAACCTTGTTAGCGTTGATATGCGTGTATCGTCTGAGCATATTAATATCTCTATGCCCACTGAAGGTTGCGACTACCATACTGTCAAATCCTAACTCAAAAAGCCGTGATATGGCCTCGTGTCGCAGATCGTGATACCGCAAATCCTCAACGCTTGATCGTTCTCGGCCTTTACGGAATGCCGAAGTAATCGACCTTGAGTTGTGCGGGAAGATAAGATGAGGCGATTCAATAGATTTAGGTTGCCTAGATATGATTTCACGCGCCTCTGGAACTAGCGGGACAACCTCATCGCGTTTTTTGCGAGGGTGTTTTCTCTGACGTATTATTATGCTTTTCCCGTCCTTGCTTAAATCTTCCCATCGCAACGCGCCAATCTCCCCCACGCGCATCGCTGTTGCCAAAGAAAATCTAACCCACTCAGCGACAGGTAGGACAGAACTGACGTTTGCCAGTATCTCGCTGATCTCCTCGTCCGAGCATCGACGATCTCGCTCATCGCTAGAGGCAATTACCTGTAGGTTAGCGCAATTATCCATAGCCTTACGGTACTCATCGAACTTAGGCTTTAAACCCCACATATTTTCAGCGGTGGATAAGACCACGCCAATATACTGCATATCCATTTTCACCGTGCTAGGGCAACAATTTAATCTTCTGCGTAACGCAAAATCCATAAGCACGTTGGCCGTTAATTCTTTAAGTTCATAATGACCCAACTCGCCTCTCAGAGCGTCAATGACGTATCTTTTTGTCCTGCCAAAAGGTTTGATCGTCCCTATCTCAGCAACGTACCGATCAATCATTGCTTTAAAAAGCGTTTTGTCTTCTCGAAATGAATCAGTATCCATCGCGTTTTCTGTAGCGGCCATCCAAGCTTTAGCTAATGCTTTCTTTTTAAAGCTTTTACTTATTGAGGGGCTTCCTACGCGCCTGATCAAAACCCTGTAGCTTGCTACGCCAGATTTACCTTCACGTTTCTGAATTATGCCCATTTGGTACACCTCTGATTTTTACTCAAAGGTCAATTATAGGTTTTATTGCAGGAAACACAACGGATACAAGCAATAATTGACTACTAAATTTGGTACAGTTTGTGGTACAGTACCAAAAATATTCAAAGTGCTAATAAAGTATAAATCGTTATAAATCAACGACTTAAAGAATTAGCTAAAATGTATTAAAATTAGGAAAAATAAGGCTAAGTTATTGAAAATTAACAGGAAATTCTGTGTTGCGCCCATGCTCGATAGTAGCAACTACTTTATAAATCAATGACTTATAATGCAATGGTACAGTTTTGGTACAGTTACAACACCAAGCATCCCCACAGGCGATCACCCGTAAACCTTTAAGGGTTGGTCTGCGCCATAGGGTTGGGCATCGTTGTTGTACATCAGCGGGTAGTCCTCTACACCCTCATAGCTTTCGCGTAGCAGTCTTTCTTGCTCTGTCTCTGCATCAGGGTCTTCAAGCAAACCTCCGCGCTTGTTGTTACTGCGGGGGTCAAACAATGCGGGGGTGTAAGCTTGAGCCGAAGTAGCATTGCTTTCAAGCATCATGGCCGCAGGGTTAGCTACTCCTGCCGCGCTATTCGTTTGAGCCATGAGATTAGCGGAGTCAATCATCTCTGCGGTTTGAGCAGGTTGAAACTGGTCTTGTATGAAGCCTAATGCGTTAGTCCCATATTTTTCGTCATAAGCATCCATCCGTTTGTCTACTTCTGACTTTTCTTTACGCACCTTGTCAGCTACGCTTTGGAAAAAATTTAACATACCCATTAGTTGTCTTTCCTTCTAAGTTCTTTCGCTAGTTTCTCTCTCTCACGCTCTTCTTCATCTGCCAGAACCGCTTGCTCGTATCGTCCTGCCATTGATGCGTTTCTAAATTGATTGTATCTATTTGAAGTTCGTAGCGTTTTCCCTACATCAGAGGCATAAATGCCCAACGTGGTCTTTGGCACAGGGCGGTTGGCGACTGAAAGTACACCCGCAACTGGATTAACAGCCGCCGCAGTGGTTTGAAATAGACCCAGTGGATCAGCGTTCTGATTTCTGCTCGTACCTTGATGTTGCAAATTATTTTGTACGTTTCTGATTTTTCCGTATTGCTGATTAAGAGGATCTAAATCGGGGGCGTGTTTATAAATTATTTGTCTAGCCGCATTCGCTATCGCTTTTCGTGCTTTCTCATCTATATCGCCACGGTTGGCATTGCTTTCGCCAGAACGATTCGACTTTTTGTAATTAATCGTTTCGTCTAAGTCCATTTTGATATCATTTATTTCTTCAATGGTCAGCTTCCGACCCCCGTTGTTAAATATGCCCTGCGACACTTCATCAACAACATCATCAATTATCTGCGGGGCGTATGTTGATGATGGCCTTGGTGGAGCATACTGCGCTCTGACATCATCAATGTTGACGTATAATTCGCTTTCATCCACCAAACGCCCAAGTTCTGCGGCTTCATCCAAAACCTTCTCGCGTTTTTTCTGAACTTTTTTTCTTTCCTTTTCGATTTTTTTCGTGCTTCTGAGCGTTGGTTTTGCTCTTAAATCTATTCCGTCCTGAATTAACTGTTCCCTAACTTCAGGCTTTAGACCCGTTGTTGGCTTGAACGCACTTCCGTAAAGCTTATGCGATATTGGTTCACCTAAAACGCCCTCGACTACCGCTGTGGGTGCTTTCACAACTCCGGTTAATGGGTCTATCACATTACCTACTTTATTAATTGCGTTACCAATCTTAGCGGCTTGCCCTCCAACTTTAGCAACGGCAGACCCACCACCTGTTAACACAGAAGACAGATCCATAAGCAGACCCGCAGGGTCATTCATTGCAGTTGTTTTGAGCGCGTCCATAGAGCCGTAACGCTCATCAAGCATTCCCGCAAAGGCTTCACCTGCTTCTTGATTAGGCACTTGATAGTCAGAGCCTGTGAGATCCACAAGTTCTTGGCCTACGTTAGCCGCACCGCTTAAAGCTAGATTCCCTACCGCTGTCAAAGTGTCGATAGGATTCATTACGGCATGAGCTAAATCGCCACCTGCCGCCATTAGCGAGGGCATAAAATTCTCTACGGACTTACCGAAATCGTAATCAACAGGTTGGTTAGTCAAATCCTGCGTTGGTGGTTGCTGTTGCTGTTGCTGTTGCTGTTGCTGTTGCTGAAAAGCCTGAAACTGTCTTGCAACTTCTTTGGCTTTTTCAGGTTGGTTACTGTTTTTGTATGCCTGATACGCTTTTTTGTAATCGTCTTCTGTTAACTGCGTCATGGGGTAGTACCCCCACCAAGTCCAAACATCTTGTCAAACTCTTCCAACTCAGGATCACTTGCTACAGGGTTAGCTTGTTCGGGGGATTTGTACTCGTAGATCCTATCAAGGTCAGCCATCTTCTGCTCCAAGATAGAAACAACGCTACGGTTTTTCTGATCGATAGTGTCTAGCGATTCGAGCAACTGTTCGCTGTCTGTCAATCTATCAAGAGAACCTAGAACAGCGTTCAACTGTTTTAATTCAAGCTCTGACACGTTACCTAACGCACCACCTGTGACACTGTTGTTTCGCATTTCTTGCAGTGCTTGGAACCCAACGTTTGCTTTAATAGTTAATAGGTAGTTTTCTAATTGCTTCGCTTCTGTATCGGGAAGTGCCGACAATAAACCATTCCAACCATTTGCTTTTAGATCGCTGATGAAACGCCTAGCACCCGCTATATTTGTCGCCATTTGATTAGCGATACGCTGTTTCTCAGACTCAATCATCGCTACCATGGTAGGCCGCTCATTATTGTAAGCCTCGCGATTTTTACCGTGTAACTGGGCTTCAGCTTGCCGCATTTGCAGTCTCATTGCTTCATTCGATTCCATCGTGGGACTGAACGATTGAGTTGCAGGATTCCATCTGTGAGGCACACCGCCAATCATGTGTATCTTAGATTGATCGATAGCTTTTACGGGGTTACCGTCTATGTCTTTCACAACCACCGAAGAGCCATCTTGGTACGCCTGTATGTACTCACCCTTTTCGTTAAGGCGCACTGTTCCTGACGCAGTGTTAGCTAGAGTGCCTTTTAGTGAATCCGCAAAGGCTGACGCTCTAGTAGTTCTACCTTTTTGAAAATACTCAAGATTCATTTCTTGCAGATCGCTTAACTCTTGAATCTTAGCCTTATATCCTTTTACCGCAGACTTACTAGGGTCTGACTGAAAACCTACGCCATCCGTAAGGAAGTTAATGGGTGCGCCCACAGTATTACGAACCAAATCAGTAACAAAGTCTGTGGCTTTAAAGAACGGGTTGTTCATCTTTTTGTTAAACGCTTCTTCTGCCGCACCAAGCTGTGCTTGATACTCCAGTTTGTTCTTCATATAAATAGAACGCTCTGGTGTGTGGTAAAGGTTTGTTCCATCGTCGTCTTGCCCAATATGAACCATAGTGCGTCTAAAATATTCGTCTTCAGCCGCATCTTTAGGACGAAACGGGAGCATAGACTCAAAATCAGAGTCTGCTTGCTGTTGCCCCTCAAACTGAGAATCCCTAAAGTCGCGTCCTTCTTCTAGCAACCCACCACTTGTTAAATAATTACGCATATTTATCTATACCTATTAACCGAAGCCCATGTTGATGGACGATGATTTACCCTTAGACGATGATGTAGCCTGACTGAGATTGTTAGGCGCACCCACGATCTGGTTGTAGAAGTTCAAGCTGTTGTATGGTGCCATTCCCTGCTGATATTGATTTGCCAACAACTGCTGTTCGTAATCTCTCTGCGCCTGACCCGCACCTTGCGACAGGCCAATGCCTGTATTCATCATGTTTTGTCCTGTCTGCATATTAGCGACACCCTGCTGTCCAATCTGCTGTGCCATACCTGCGCCAAACTGCTGATTTTGCAGATTAGTGTTGAACGCGCTTTGACCCACGCCTGTACCAAACTGTCGCGCAGAGTTGAATGCGTTTTGGTTCGCCATGTTTGCTTGCTGTAAGCGGTTGAGGTTTGAATCTAACTGATTCGCGCCAATGCTGTAACCCTGACCAAGAAGTGCGTTTTGCGCTCCCATATTTGCAGAGTTGGCTTGTTGCGCTAATCCTGCGTTTTGATTAGCCGCACCTGCCGCAACGTTCACACCTTGAGACATCATGTTATTGGCCGCTGTTTGGTTGGCTAAGTTTGTTTGCTGATTGAACCCTGCGTTTTGACTCGCTTGATTTCCTGCAATACCAAGACCCTGAGATGTCAGATTGTTTATAGCTGACGTGTTGAATTGATTACCGCCCTGCATTAGCTGTGCGTTTTCAGAAGCTCGATTAGCCTCAATACCCAACCCTGTGTTATATGCGTTTCCTCGCATCGTGGCTGACACGTCAGCTAAACGATCAGCCGCGCCTCTCTTGGCAATAGCATCAGCAACACCTGCTCGACTAGAACCCATGTTTCCTGAAGCAACCGCATTGCTATTAATGTTTAAGAGCTCGTTCTCGTTCAGGTTTCGAGATATGTCTCTTCCTACTGCATCAATCTGTCCACTGAGAACATCGTTATTCATGTAGTTGTTGAGCGAGTTTGTGTTTAATCCTTGGTTTTGAGCCACATTAGATTGCGATGCTAAACTACCTGCCTCAGTTGCAAGACCGCTATTGAACCCGTTTAAAGAAGCCGCTTGAGAGTTTTGAGTCAAACCTCCAATCTCTCTGGCTTGACCAAGATTAATGCCGTTGTTAGAAGCCGCATTCATCTGAGAGGCATTATTACGCATAGCAGTAGCTAATCCGTGCCTAACACCCATACCTTGAGCCGCTGTCATTCCTGCCACACCACCCGCATAGTTATCACCTGCTTGTCTAGCAAGGTTATATCCCTGACTTGCACCTCCCTGCATTGCGTTGTTGGCAAAGTTAAGTGCTTGTCCTGTGCCTTGTGTTTGAGCTGAACCCGCGCCCATCAAACCTGCACCTGCCCCTGCTTGCACCTGACCGCCTTGATTTGCCATGTTCATGGCGTTCTGCAATGTGGGGTTGAAGTCGGCTACACCTTCAACGGGCATACCTTGCGAGTTTAGCTGTTGTGCTTGTGACCTTATGTCACTGAGATATGGTCTTTGATCGGGATCTACAAACGTGTTTGATGCGCTCTTAGATGAACTCTTCGATTTTGATCCACCGAAACTAAATAAACCCATTTTTTGTTACCTATGCTATGTAAACCCAACCGCCTGTGTCGTAGTAGTACAAACCACGGCCAGAGTTGGGGTTCCAATTTGAGCCGTCTGCAAATACAACTTGTCCTATTTGCGGCTTTGCAGGTGCGGCTGTTAATACGGGGAGTGTGGTTGTTTGCGACTCAGTGGTAAAAGCGTTTGCGACTCTGACGAGTTCGTTACTTATCCATGTTCGCAAATCCGCAACGGTTGTTGCTGAAGTGGACGAAGGTGAAAAACTCATCGTCCTGCGACCTCTTGAACGTCTATATCGAGACCCGTGAGTCTCCAATAATCAGAGGCACTTGTGCTTTCTATTCGTAGTGCAAAGTATCTGCCTGAAGAACGCACATCAATCTTGTGATCTGTTTCTATATTATAGCTTGTCGTTGACTGCCATGTCACGCCATCCTGTGGTGAGTTTGACACGCCAATGGACACATCGACCGTACCTTGCCCTTCAATCTGGGGCATGATGCCATTAATCTGCTTAATGTTGTTAGTTGCATTACCCAACACCTCATCCAGATCAATTTTCGTTGCTTCCACAAACGCATTAATTGTTAAACCATCTGCCCCGTGCGTTTCTGTCATCTGAAATACTTTTGAGTCCTGACTCCCTGCGGCAAAAACTCTCAAGCTGTTGGCTTGTGTTGTCTGTGATGAGTTTGACCAATAGTTAGACGATTCAGCCCAACTACCTGACACATCATCCCAACCACCATTCGGGTCTAGCTTTTCTGAAACGTCTAACGCACGTACATTTGGCAAGTCGATAAACGTAAACGCATTTTGCGCCCAGTTGTACACTAACGCCCTGTTTGCTGATTGAGGATCTGGCGCATCTGAATCTGCATAACAGATCCAAACTTCAGAACGATCATTCAGTGTCTGACAGAAAACACTGCGCGTATCTGCAACTTCGTTATAGAAAGTTCGACGCACACGCTTATCAACTACGCTTTGTTTCTGGTTGCCGTCATGCACATAAATATCGTTATGACCGACAACTAAATGTTTGTTAAAGAACTCAGCTACCGCGCCTCTGTTGATTATTCCGTCATCAGAAAACACCTCCCTAAAGGAAAATACAAAAGGTGCGCCAACATAATCCATCGCAAAAACGCCACGTTCTGCGTAGATCATTTGCGAGTTGTTGAGTGTTAGCTGATCTATTAAAGCACCGTTGTTGCCGGACAGAACATTTTCACCTGCGAGGTTTGTCGTACTTGTGATGTCGTAATCGTTCGGTACGCCAGTGGGGTCGTATGCGTCAGACCATCGAACCGTGTAGGGATACTTAGTAGAACCAGATTCATACCCCGCCATAATCAAGAATGACCTGTATGGCTTAATGCAGTTAGTTATCACATTGGTAGGCCAAGCAGGTAAATCCGCAAAACGAGTACCATTTGGATACATATACTGCGGTGTTTGCGCCCCGTTGTTGCACATTATTACTGTACCCAACTGCTCACTTTGCCAACGTGGAGAGTTGCTGTAGTTAGTAGAGTCACTGGTCTTTGTCACATTTGTGAGATTAGAACCGTCATAACGATAGAGCTTTTGAAGCGTACCAACGATCAAGGTATTGTTACCTTGATACAACCAACCTTGAACGTGTGTTGGATAGCTTGGGACTGTCGTTCTTGAAATGTGTCCTAGTGCCTTACCAATACGCCCGTCATGGAACGCCACATTGTTGCCTGAAGGGAACTGTGTCAGTTCTAAATCGTATGGGTTCTGGTCAGTTACTAGCCCACCAGAACCTATTTGCCTTAGTGGTATGTAAGGCATATTAGTAACCTATAGCTATATATCTAAAGTAAAGTGCGCTTGACCTTCCGTTATGAATTCTGAAAGTCGTAGTTGTTGGTGCGGTTGTGCCTAAACCACAGTTGTCTCGACCATCAAGTGAGCTGTCTTCTGCTGTACACACAACTTGCAAACAAGCGTTCGGAAACGAAGTCGGAAATGTTGTGCTTATGTTTGTTGTGTTTGCACTTGCGTATTTTCGACCCCACTGAAGCATCAAGCCGTTTGGTAGCTTGCACCAACCGTTAGAACTTGTGCTTTGGGTGAAATCACTATCTTGTACAAGTGCAGTCCCGTGTACTCCGTCAACTGTATCTGCGTCCAAACCTGAACCAGAACCATCCACAGTTTTTATAGCATTTAGTATCTCAGTCGCGCTTTGATCAGCCGTTGCGTTAGATTCAATGTTGTCTAACTTGTTTTTTAAGGCTGTTGTAAAGTCCTTCGTGGTTAGACCACCATCTCCAACACTGTAAGTTGTGTTAGTTGAAGAAATAGTTCCGTTAGACGCTATAGATACGTTTGAACCTGCTGTTAAAGCACCTACAACATTAGCAGTGTTAGTGACATTTGCACCTGAAGATATGCCGTCGAGTTTGCTCTTCAACGTAGATGTAAAATTTTTCTGAGTGAGACCACCATCTCCAACGCTGTACGTTGTGTTTGTGTCTGTAAACACTGCGCCACTGGGGACGTTTGTTTGCACCTGAGAATCATCAACTTTTCCGTCAAGGGCAGATTGCAAACCGGACACATTAGATATTGTGTGCGCGTGTGAGTTATCTGCTACGGTGGCCGTTATTGTGGCGTTCGCAGTGCCGTTAAAAGATGCGCTTCCAGTAACATCTCCACTTAAAGCGATGTTGCGTGATGTCGCTAAAGCTGAAGCTGTTGCCGCATTCCCTGTGGTGCTACCTGAAGATCCAGTTACGTTGCCCGTGACATTACCTGTCACGTTACCCGTTACGTTTCCGGTTAATGCGGCAGTTATTGTCCCCGCAACAAAGTTTCCACTTGCGTCACGTTTAACAACAGTAGATGCGGTGTTAACGTTTGTAGCCGTGTTAGCGGTAGCAACTGCTGAATTTATCGCGGTATGTGTCCCTGTGACTTCCCCGCCTACGTTTGGAAAAGTTGCTTTGATTGTGCTTTTCAGCAAACGAATGTGGTTATCTCCATCGCCCACATTGTCTGTAGAAGTCGGATTGGTAGCGACTAAGCCGTTTATGTACGTTGAAGTTTCTAATGCCATTCGTATTTATCCTATAAATTATCTATCGCGCTGAACGCCTTTGACCTTCTCCGCGCTACGCATCGCGCCAAGGCCAAGCATCCCCATCAAAACGGTTGTGAGCAGTGAACTATCTACTGGAGGGACGGTGAACCATATACCTAATATTGGTGACAAGATCGTGGAATAGATTAAGGCGAAACAACATGACCAACCGACCATAGGCCGCCACCCGCTGACAAAGAGACTCTTATGTGCCGCCTCAACTTTGTTGACTTCTAGCTGTGCCAATGCACTTTCATGCGCTTGTTTTTGCGCTAATGTCGCAATTTCATGCGCCAAAGCATTTTTTTGATCTTTGTCCTCAATGAACTTGTCTAGCAGACCAGTCACGGGAGCAATTAAAGACCCCAAGATATTCATTCAGATTTACCTAACAACTTCTGAATGGTTTCTGACTCATAAATTCTTATCGCCATCCATATGCAGGTGAAGAGCGAAGCGAGTGGGGGTAGCCAAGCAACTAATGATCCTATTGCAGTGCTTGCGGCCACTACATCAACCGCCTGTTTAGCTTCTTCAGTCATTTTATTTCCTAGTAAGTCCATACGACAGGTGTGTCCTCTCGTATATCAACGTGAACAAAGGTCTTGGCGATTCCTACGCCACTGAAGCCAAGTGCCATTGCGTGTTTAACTATTTCGTGTCTTTGCTTCCCGTTGGTCACTTTGATGTCAGCGGCAATGCCTTTAGTGTGACTGCCTCCACCAGAAGCTTTCTTTATCTCCAAACTGTGGCTTGGACTTCTGTACCCACTGGTAACAATGAAAGGCCAACCGCAAGCGGTTCGTAGATGATCAAGTTTGTAAATAAACTCGTCTTCCATACGGTTCTCGCCTGTCTCTTGGCAGTCGAAATCTTCTCGTTTGAAATATTTAAAGTCGCTCATTACAGCCACTCGCCTAATGTTTGTTGCAAAGTTTGTGCTTCGTTCTCAAACGTAGCGTCATCTAGCCTTACTCTAAAAACACCACTCGTTAAGTTGTCCGGTGTTTTAAAAACAATCGTTCTGGTCTGGAGAATCACAAACGCAAAGAAATCGCAGTCTTTTGATGTATATGCGCCTGATGCTTTTTTTGCGTGAAACCGCCAGTAGTCACACCCGTTTACAGAACTAATCACGTCACTGGATTTCACTTGGCAACGGAGAAACAAATTATTCTTCGTTTCAACCAGTAAGTCGTATGCTGTGGGAATGTCGGGGAAAGCTATCGCCTTGAAATGGCGTTGTAGCACTGAAGCGGCTAGATACTCACCTGATTGTCCAATTTGTGTACTGTCCATAAATACACCTCATGGTAGTACATTCTACCGTAAGTTGTATTTATCCCCAAAAAATCCGCTATTCAGCGGCATTCATAATCTCTTGCATTTCAATAGCAATATCAACTTGTGCCTGTAGATGCGCCTGAATGTCATCTTCTGCTATGTCAGTCAACGGCACTTCAAAATCAATATCACCTGAAGTGAACACCGCCATTGTCACGCTTTCATCTGCTTTAGTCGTGTAGGTAATCATATTAATTAAATACTACCGTTGTGTTTGTGCCGTTGGAGCTAAAAGGATCAGAAACGCTTGTCCACAACCAATATGTAAGCGAACCTGAGTTGCTATATGATCCGCTCGTTCTGTTAACAGTTGTCGAGCCTACTTGCATTGTTGACCAACCTGAATTACTTCGACTGCCGCTAACGTAAAAAAACAACCTGCTAGTGCTTGCCCAAACAATGCCTGAAATAGAAGCCCCGCCATAAATATTTGACGTTCCATCGCTTATAGAGCCTATGCTAATCTGAGGCCAATACCCGCGCCATGTTTGGTAGTACTGAAATTTAGAACCAACAGTCACCGTCTGCGTATCCAGTGAGGCAGACGCTCCATAAAACTGATTCATGCTGATGGTGTTACCAGAGCCAGATACACGAAAAGATGCATACTCCCCCATCGTGATTGGGTGAGAGCCACCAAACTCACTCTGTAGGTTGGCAAATGATATTGCACCTGACGTTTGTAAGGCCATTAGGCAGGCGTCTCTGACTCTTCAGTAGCCCACGGCATTGTAGGTTCAGCTATAGGGTTGGCTGTCTCGTCAATCTGCTTTTGAATCTGCTCGTTAACGTGTTCTTCATAGCCACCAGTCACGTCTGCCTGTATCCAACCAAGAACAACTTCTTCAGTTAGATCAGTAAATGCCACAAAGTTTTCTGTGTCGGCAGAAGAAAATGGTGTAGCCCCGACAAACGTACCTGTGTTTCCGTTTTCGTCAGTGCCTATCTTTTTCCAGTATGTCTGGACAACGGCATCAGCGTTACTGCCTTCTGTTTTCGTTTTCAGAGAAGTGACTTCCCAAGTATAAGTTATAGCCATTATTTGGACTCCAGTTGAGCTTTGAGGTCATCAACCTCGGATTTAAGTTCTTTGATCGCCTCAATAAGAAGTGGAACAATTTTGTCCTTCTGAACAGTTAGGAATTCATGGTCAGTTCCATTTTTGGCAGTGTAATTACTGTTCATGGGTGCTTCTGTAACAGCGTCGGGTATCACCTCTTGTATTTCTTGAGCAAGGACACCCGTTTCGTGCATGGTGCTTGGGTGAAAATCGTACTCAGAAGTAATGTCATCAACCCAATCGTATGTCACACCCCGTATCTTGCCGACTTTATCTAGGGCGTTTTCAATAGGCTTTATGTTGGTTTTTAAGCGTTCATCTGATGCGTAAGCTGTGATGTTTCCCGTGCAATGAATAGCACCGTTGCCACCGCTTAAATAAACCCGTGCGTCACCATCTGCCGCAACATACATCCCCCAACCGCTTGCACCCATACCAATAAAGGAAGCGTCTGAGTGCGAATAACCAATGCCATACATATTCGACAGAGTGGTTGAATTAGGGTTGTAGCTACTACCAATCGTGTAGATCGGGTTTGATTTAGTGCTGTTAGCACCTACGCTGTTGTAGCTTCCTACAAGGTGTCCCGCGTTGTGTGACTTTCTACCTAAATAATTGACATACGATGTACTGGCAGGATCCATGTAGTAACCAGTGTTATTACTATCGTAGAAAATGGGTGCGCGGAAATCGCCTGATGCTTGCCCTGTTGACCTTATGTGAATGTGGTTGCTTTCACCAATGTACATGGTCGAAGAAGAACTCGGTGCGTAAATATGCGGGGACTCAACAACATACGCCCTGAAATCCCATCGGGGTGTTCCCTGATCACCATTATTTTGGCAACTTATCCGCGATGGTTTCACATAATTCATGCGAGACGTGCTTTGGGGATCTGTGTAATAAGCAGTGTCGTTCGTATCGTAAAAGATAGGCGCACGAACACTTGAGTTGTGATAAAGCAGATCAGTGCCGATTCTTAAATATTCTGATCCGTTATTTAGGGCGCGGTAGTTATAGCTGTGCGACCCCGCCAGATCGACCTGCAATCCGTATTCATTTGAACTGCTAGAACCCACTACTTTTAGACCCCAATCAGCATTACTTGTCTTGTTTATGTAAAGCGAGGCATCGTTGGTGTTATTGTTAGAACCTGCGTGTATGTTTAGGCCGACTATTTTGGAGTTAGAGCTTGCAGGATTAACGTAATAGGTGGTGTCGTCCGTGTCGTAGAATATTGTGGATCTTATATCGTTTTGGTTGATCGTAGAGCCACCAAGACAGTACATGGTTTTATTAAAATAAAAGTTCGAGCGGTCTGTGTAGATATGCGCGTGACTTGAGTTAGCTGGCCCAAAATCTATATAACCATTAGCTGTTGCAACACGATTCCAACTAGTAGCGTACAACCCAGTAGAATCGTTGCCTGTTATGTTGTACGCGCCACGATTCATATGACCTGTCATCGTGCCACCAGATCGCATCAGCGCACCCGCAGATGATACCGCTGATGTTGTTACAGTAGCGTCTGATCCCGCAGGGCCAGTTGCGCCTGTAGCTCCTGTAGCTCCTGTAGCTCCCGTAGCACCTGTCGGCCCTTGTGGGCCTGTAGCTCCATCTGCACCGTCAGCACCCGCAGGGCCAGTTGCACCTTGTGGCCCTTGTGGGCCAGTTGCACCGTCAGCACCATCAGCACCCGCAGGGCCAGTTGCACCTGTTGGGCCTTGCGGCCCTGTAGCTCCATCTGCTCCGTCAGCACCTACCGCTCCGGTAGCACCTTGCGGCCCTGTCTCACCTTGTGGCCCTGTTGCACCTGTTGGCCCTGTAAGTGCGGCTAGTTGGGAAGCCGTGAAATCGGAGTATTCAAACGCATCGCCTTGCGGCCCTTGTGGGCCAGTTGCTCCTTGTGGCCCTGTCGCTCCAGTCGCTCCGGTTGCTCCTGTATCACCGCGAGGAATGGTAAGAACACCTGTACTACTGTTGTATGACGCAGAAGATCCTGCCGCGCCAGTGGCCGCAGTAAGTGAAGTGATGTTGCTTAATGTAGTTGCCGCACTTGATGCTGAAGTTGCCGCCTCTGATGCTTTTGTTGTTGCTGTTGATGCAGAGGTGGCGGCAGACGTTGCGCTTGATGCCGCATTAGTTTCTGACGTTGCCGCGTCTGACGCTTTAGTCGTAGCAGTAGACGCAGATGTTGATGCAGATGTTGCACTGGATGCCGCATTGCTTTCTGAGGTCGAGGCATTAGACGCAGAGGTAGATGCCTCTGACGCTTTAGTTGTTGCGGTGGTTGCCGATCCAGATGCAGACGTTGCAGATGACGCGGCATTTGTTTCTGATGTTGCCGCATTACTAGCAGAGGTAGATGCCTCTGAAGCTTTAGTCGTTGCAGTCGATGCAGAAGTAGCCGCAGACGTTGCAGACGTTGCCGCATTCGTTTCGGCAGTCTCAGCATTTGTTTCTGCTGTCTCAGCATTTGTTTTCGCTGTCTCAGCCGCATTCTTCGATGCAAGTGCAGATGCCGCTGACGCTGTTGCCGATGACGCATCACCTGCAATAGATGAAGCTACGTTAGACGCATTTGTAGCTGACGTTGCGGCATTTGTTTCAGATGTAGCCGCATTAGCCGCAGAAGTAGCCGCATTAGCTTCAGATACAGAAGCCGCATTTTTAGATGCTAGGGCATCGGCTGTGTAGGCATCAGTTGTGGTTTGCTCTGGCGATCCTTGATAAAAGCCGCTTGCTGTGTCCGTCTGCTCAACTGCATCTTCTGCAATCGTTGATTCTGTCGCGTCCGTAGACCCAACGACTGTATCTGCCGGATTGTCGCCAAAAAAACCACCCATATTAGTACCCGCTGTTTACTTGTGAAGTGGCTCCTGAAAACTCAGAGTCCCTCGCGTGTTTGGTCAGCCTTGAATAAGCTTGTTGATATCCAACTTCCCACTTCTGTGCGTCAGAGCCAAGAAAGTTGGCCGCCTCAACTAACGAGCCATACAGATACAGTTCTGGTGCTAATGACAGCATTATGTTTGACGTGTCAGTGCTACTTAATCGACCTACATCGTAGTAGTAGATCATTCGCATCTCATCGGACGCACCTACTGTTGGTGTGGGGAAGAATTTGAGCCTGTAGGTTTCACGCGCAAAAAATGCAGGTTTGCCTGATTGTGGCTTGTAACCATACAAGTCCGTCAACGAGACACGTTGCAAAGGCTCATAGTTCCAAAAGACATCTTTCAACTCTAAGAAGTCACTTGGTAACGTGGCGTAGCCTTCACTGTTAACTGTCAGTAGAATTGTTTTTTCGTTCGTAGGAACGCGAACTTCGTGGAATATTCTGTTTTCCGCAAGTTCAATAAAATCTGGTATTTCCGCTGTCAGGTCGTTTCTATTTAACCAGTTAGCGATTGAGGCTTTTAGCCCGTCATAAGTGGTCATACTCATAGTCTTCCACCGCCTGTTCGCAAATAAGCGTACTCAGGTGAATTAAGTTTCTTTTTCATGCGTCTTAAATCTTCGCGGTTCGGTGACATCACGTTGATGCCTTCGTTCATCCACTCAATGGCTACTACATCAGGTATAGACGCAACACGAACCATGTCGCCCATCTTCTGACCTTCCGCTTGCTCTCTTGCTCGCTTATTAGCCTCTAAAACAGCACTGACATCCTGCGAGTGGCTAATATGAAATTTGTCTTCAGCCTGATCGTGATGAAGATGACTCTTTAACTCGCTCGACATAGATACCTCAAAAAGAAATAAAAGGATGGCTCCGAAGAGCCACCCAGTTTTGTTGCTATTAAGCAGTAAGTGCTTCGATAAGACCGGAAGCCTTGTCGTTTTCACAAACCAAAGTTAGCTCAGTAACCATCTGACGCTTGTCAGAGTCACCAGACTTGGCTAGAACGATAGTCTGCATTGGACGCAGAACAGCACGGCTCCAATACTCAGTATCAAGTACCAAACAAGTATTCGCTTGAAGGAATCTATTTGGAACAACAGAACACTCACCAAATGGCGACACGTATAGATCAACTGAGTTCACGATCTTAGTGCCAGTGCTGAAGTCACGCTCACGACCTGCTGATGCCGCAAAGTTGGCAACAGTTACAGAGTGAGATGGAGTAACTTGGATCTGGTTGGGATCGCCACCTGCTTCATAAACGTCCTGAAGAACACCCAAAAGCAGAGTCTCAGTGAACGCACGGTTAGAACCTGCGGTGCTAGTTGTAGAAGCATCGATCTGGTTCTGAGCAGAAGTTAGCTGACGAGCAGTTGTTGCGTTACCCGCAGTACCTGCTTGCAAAGCACCCACAAAGGCGTGTTCTATGTCACGACGCAACTCTTTTCCTTTCATTGCGATGTTCATCTGCAAATCGGAAGAGCGGCCATAGGTGGCGACTGCTTCAGAAGTACCAGAAGACTGAACAACCTTGGTGAAAATCTGCGTGTTAGCATTTTTCATGGTTGTGGTGTTGTTGCTTGCCGCACCTGCGTCTGCGCCTTCAACTGCCGCATTTGTGCCGACAGCCGCAAGCTCTGACTGTTGCCACTGGTGTAACGTGGCTGATGCTGAACTTGAGCCGATTGAAGATGTGAATGGAGTCAGCGTAGGGCTGATGTCATAGATGATATCTTCGATATCTTCTTTCTTACCTACCTGATCGTAGGTTTTTAAAGTATTTGCTACTACTGGCATGATTAAATTTCCTAAAGTTAAGTTCTATTCAAGAGGGCTTGAACAGCGTCTTCCATAGATCCAGATTTTTTCAGACGGTCACGCGCTTTGCGATAGTTGTCCTTCTTGCCTAAATCCTTTGGTTCAGCTTTCTTGCCCGATAAAGTTTTCTTCGGAGTCGCTTTCACTTTCTTTTGCGTTTCCGTTTTAGCCCTATCGAATTGCATAGCCTTGTACAGTGCCGTAATCATCCGGTGGTCATGCACATCATTGAATTCTTCAGTGGTGACACCTAACGCTTCTGTGGCGTACTCACCTATTGAGTAGTACAGATCGTTATTCCAGTTCGGGATTGTAGATTTAAGAACAGTCAGGCTTTCTTTGGCGTTTTCTTTCATTGCCGCCTGTTGCTGTGCTTGAACGCGATTGTGATGCTCGTTAGCTTGTGCGCGAATAAAATCGTGCGTCTGCTTAGTCTGCTCGTACATCGCCTTGGCTTGCTTATATTGATCAGGGTTTTCTACTGCCGCTTGCTCCCAATTCACATTGTCAAAACGTGAAAGGTCTGCACCGGAAGCAGTAAGAAGTGCATTGAGTGTGGATTCGTAGTTGGCGGTTTGTTCTTCAGCCGCCTTACGCTGTTCGGCCACTGCTTGCGTCTTCTTGGTGTAATCAGCTTGTCGCATATACCCAAGTTTGATTTCGTCAACGGAAACATTTTCTCCGTCAATTTCAATCACACCTTCGGTTATGACATCAGGCTCATCTTCAGATTCTTCATCAGATTCTTCGGTTGGGTCTTCGACCTCCTCAGTCTCTTCAGCTTCTTCCTCGACTTCCTGTGACTCGTCGATCACTTCATCAGTAGTCTCTTCAACTACTTCTTGCTCTTCTTCAGGCGATGGGGGTTGTCCATCTTCGGATTCCAACACAGCCGTTAGTCTAGCGATAATATCGTTATCACCTGCTTCAGTTGAGTCCGGTACTGCGGTTTGCTCTTCTGACATGGGTATTCTCCTATTTTACACAACTTCTTCTTGTGTCGCCAACTCGTAGTTGTTTATGAGTCCGGCAAACTGTTGTACAAACATCTGTCCCGCCTTAAACATGGCGTACAAACGCTCCCTTTCAGCATCAGCTTCTGGTGGTGTGGCGAGTATCTGATCCATGATCGAACGATTCATGTCTTCAAATGCCCGATTGAACACCGCGCTGTTTAACATTTCTTTTGCGGCCTCTGCTGTACTAGCCATATCGCCTATTTCTTCGTTACTCATAAAAACTCCACTATGTGGTTGGTTTAGGTTTAGCTTTCGCCATACGCCCCCGTGTTGGAGGCTTTGGCAACGTAGTTTCTTTGTCTAACTTTCCTTCTTTCCACTTTGCAAAATCATCAAACGCCTGTTTGCGCGTTTTCTTTTTGGCGTACTTCTTGTCGTGCGCCTTCTTAATAAAGTCTTCAAATGCTTTTTCATCGACTGGCATAAATCACCCGATTGATACGTTACGTTTCTGTTCTTTTTCGACAGCGAGTTCCTTCTCATCCATCTCCATGTCATGGTTTTGTTTCTCAACATCCATAAGCAATCTGCTGTCTTTCTCTTCTTCCAAGTGTTCCTGCTTCTGAGTTTCCAGAACCATCTTCTGCTGTTCTTTCAGCACATCCAGTTCTAACTGGCCTTCAAGCACCGATACCTGCCTACTGGTGATATCAGCGTTAAACTCAGCTTGTTGCTGTGCCAACAGCTTGGCTTCTTCTTCAGCTTGCATCTGCTGTTGTTGCATCGCTTGCTGTTGCTGTTGGTACTCTGGGCTGTTTGGATCAAACAAGAACGAAGCACCGTTCTTAATGTTCAACAACTCAAAGGCTCGACTGAGCATCGCGTGACGCTGTGGCGCGGTATACATACCGCCCAAAGTTGGGTCGTTAGGGTTCATCGTGAACTGCCCGTCTAGAGATAACAGCAACTGCGCTTCTTGCGCTTGCTCTTCAGGTGTCAGTGCAACTGCGACTGACATCTCCGTGCGATCACCCAAGAACTGTGGATTCACTGGCACAAACTGGCCGTCCAACTGAATCATCTTCTCCGCTTTCTCGTTCTCTATCGCCAATCTGTAGATATCGTGCATCAGTGGCTTCAAGAAGTTCTCTGCCAAGTTACGCGCCATCACCATGATTCTGCGGTTAGAAGCATTCATAAACTGAGTAATCAGATCAGAACTGTTCTGCTTGCTGACAACAGTGCTGTCCATGCCTCGCGCCATACGCGACATACCGCTACGCGCTTCCTTCTCAGTTTCTAAGTTCTCAATCGCTTGGAACACAGTGCCTGACAAGTTGGGCATCGGCATCGGACGCACAACGTTCTCAGGATTCGGTGAGTTCACATCGATAATCGCCCCCACCTTGTTATCCAACAGATCGCGTGGGTTCTTAACCAACGACAAGTTAGCGATGAACCGTGAGGTGTTGGTCATAAACGTATGATCAACCACACCACGCTTCAAACTGCTCTGCGTTTTTTGGATGTCGAACAGCACATCAGCCAAGCTCATACCGTGGAAGCGGTGAGGCAGTGGGAACGGTGTGAAGTAGCGGAAAGGTTTCTCGCTTACGATCTCAAGATCCAATAAGACTCTGCGGCTGTGAAGCACTTTCAGCACTACGCACTTCTGCAAGTCATCGCGGTACTTCTTCATGTATGACTCGTAGATCGTCACATACTCGCGGTCATTATCTGATTCGTATGAGTCATCATGACGGTAGTTATCGACTGAATCTCTGCCAAGTGACCCGTCTTCGTGCAGATCCTTGTCTTCATCAAGACGCTGTACTAACTCAGGATCGTAACCCTCACTCAGTAACTCACCGCGTGTACGGCTTGTTCGGTGCGAACAAAAATCCGCATCTTCTTCATCCGTAGCGCGTGGTGTTATAAGAAAGTCTTCAGGCGGTATCACCTCAATGCAGATTTTGCTTTTGTCGATCTTCCTCACAAGCTCACCGCTGTACATGACTTGAGAAGCCTCAACCATCTGCCCTGTTTGTGGGTCTTGTGCCTGTACAGCTTGCGCTTCTTCTGCGTACTCAGTGATTGTCACAGCCTCATCCGAAGCCAACATCGAAAACCCTGCTTCGTCTAAGCCTTCAAAGGTTTCTTCGTCATACTCGTAGTAGTTCTTGTAGTAACGCTTAACAATGCCCGTCTTAGCAACCAGTGCGTCGTGTATCACGTCATGCAGAATCTTCGTGCCTTTGTTTTCGCGGTAGAAGATGTAGTTAGTCAGCGCAGTCGCCATCTTCGCAGGAACAAAATCCTCTGCGGTTTGCGGATCAAATCGGCAAATGTCTCTATCAGCCGAGAAGGTTTCCATAAGCATGGCCTTTACGCTCTCAACTGCGTCGAATACATCCATGCTGACGTGCTGTGATCTGCCAGTACGCTCATTGCCCATCGGTTGGCCGTAGTAATAGCGATGACCCTTGTCTCGCTGTTGGCCTATTTCACTCTCAGCATATGAGTCTGCGGCATTGATGCTGTTTTCCAGTGAGGCAAGCAACTCACCTTCATTAATCTCAGAAGCTATATTCATTTGTCGTGTATCCTGTTGAACCGTTAGTTAGTTGCTCTCGCTCTACTGCGTTCTGACCGAACCGTGTTACGCTAATAGCTGAATATCGTGTTGCGTCCATAAGGTCATCGAACTCCTTATGAATTTTTCCTTTTTTCCTGTGGTATCTGCGGAACTCCTCAAACCACGGAACCAGATTGCTGAACACTCGTAACCGCCCAGTTCTGAATCTCTCCAACATCTCCATCAGTGCAGGTTCGACAAAATTCGTACCGTCTGGGTTGGTGAATTTGCCGATCATCAGCACACCCGCCTCCAGATACATCTCTGCCAGTGTCTTACCTGAACCTTTTTCGGTGTTATCCCCGTCATGTGGATAAATACACGGGATAGTCTTGCCACGGCTCTTAATCACAGCGGCATGAACTGCGGGAATCTCGCCTTCCTTTTTGTATGCGTCATAAACGTAGATAACATCTGAGTCAGGGTCGTATGCTGTCCAAACACAGGTTGTGGGGTGTGTAATACCAAAGTCCACGGCACACAATTTCTTGTAGTGCGCGGGTATCTCAAACGGCTCACACTTAATAGCCTCTTCCGCGATTGGGAACACCATCCCTTCACCCAGAACGGGTATACCTTTGGACCGCATATCTCTCTGGTACTCAGGAATTGCCGCCAACAACTGCTCTTTAGTCTCGTCAGTGATGTGTGGCGCATCGTTCCAAGTGACATTCTGGAGATACTGACCCTTGTTCGGGTTGTCCATGAACTGGCTGACCAACTCGGTCATGCCATTTTCCGGTGTTAAAGTACCGACGAGGTAGCCGCCTTTCCCATCGTTACCTGTGGCTGTACGAGTTAGGCATTGAGGGTAAATTGTGGGGTCAGTTGGCTCCTCGTCGATCCAGATGTAGTCCTGCGAACTACCCATGAGGACGTGTTGCCCCTGAGTGTAGGACTTAAAACTTACTAGGCTTGTGTTCCCTGCCGCATGGCGTACCGCCACGTCTCTTGGTAAGCGTGGCGTACCCATAGCAGGGGTTACTTGGTAGATGAGCCTTTGAGGTATGAGGCCAGAGCCGTCGAACTTACCCTCGCCCAAGTACATGCCCATCAATTCCTTGACGATTACATCCCTCAACTGCTCACCGGATACACCCAAGCACCATATCTTGGTCGGTCTGGTGAACCGGATACCTTCCCACCAATCTGGATATAAGCCTGTTAAGTGGAATGCAACTTCTGCCGCTTGCGAAGCCGTTTTGCCTACACGGTTTGCGGCCATCAACATTCGTTGCTTGTTATCAGTACCCGCCTTATAAAATTCTTTTTGCCATTCGTATGGTTGCCAATACTGTATGCGGTTCTGCGCTTTGTGCAGTTTCACCACACGCATGGCTTCAGCGATTTTCTCCGCTTTATTTTTCTGAGCCGCTGTCAGAACAGGTACTTTCTTTTTTGAACCCGATTTTTTTGAAGCCGTTTCTGTCAAAATAAAGCCGCCCTATGTGTAGCGAGATATGTGGGGGCGTATGCCCCGTGGCCGGAGTCCCGATTTTGCGGAGCGGGTTTAAAAGCACCGATCCTGCCAAGTTTCAAGCCGTAATGATCCGCCAACTGTACCAAATGCCTGTAAGTCATTGATTTATATACAAATACGTCCAATCATAGATAGGAGCGATCATAGTTTAGTAGGATCAATACCCGCATCCTTTAAAGCTTGTAGGGCTGAGTCTACGTCATGGTCTACAACTACTGAGCCTGAGAGGTTAGCGTCTACTTCCTGCCGATCACGCCATCCTGCGCGGTTCTTTAAAAAAAATATTTGCGCTGAGGTTGAAGGTTTATCACCCGTTGCATTCTCAAACAACGCATTGGTGACGGTCTCTACCCCTTTTTGCTTACCCGCCTTTAAAGTGGTAGCGAATGTATCGTCTTCGCGTTTGCGCCTACTGATAGTTGACCGCGATATGCCCAACGATGTCGCAATCTGATCTTCAGATAACCCCATCTTTGCTAGGTTATACAGCCGATCCAGATCAATATCCTTTGTATTAGCCAAGTTGATAACTCCCGTTAGATAGCGAATAAGGCGCATTATATCGCGCTTACAACCCTTTGTTGTTGTGTCCTATGGTCGGTTGACTCTGCGGGTTTACCTTATAGTCAACTAATAGTTGTATTTACTACTTTAGTGTGGTGTAATCGCGAGACATTTATTCATATAGAGGTAGTACATATGCAAGTTATCAACAAAAAATATAAACGCTCCGCTCTGCGCGCTCTGAAACTCGACCGCGCCTACAATGATTTGATCAATAAAAACGACCGTGAGATGGACAGCATCGAGCCTGACACCCCTGCCTATTACCGCGCTAACAATCGTCACGAGGTTTCGCAATGGAAGGCATACGATAAAGCGATAAACGCATTAAATGAGATGCCGTTGCGTGAACAGATCAACTTCAATAAGCAATACAAGGCACAGTTTGGCTATAGCTGTGTCGGATTTTAATTAACTGAGGGTATGACAATGATTAAATGCAAATATGAGCAATACGTTAATAACGCCTACCTAAATGATGGGTTTCAAACACCCGAAACAAAAATGATTGCTGATATGTTTGGCGATCAAATCCGACCACTATTCGCGAACGATCCTTTTACACATTGGGATTCGATCCGCGAACTACTCACACCCATGATTGGTGATCATGTCGCGCAGTCTGTTGATTGGTCTGATTTGTGGTCGCATTTTTCAGTTGATCATTATTTCGATAGTTAATTCACCAGATAGCATTGTTCGCAGTGCTATCGCGTGAATTAACAACAAATAGTAGTACAACTAACCAATAGAGGTAACAACGATGCAAAATAAAATTAAGGGAACACCGATATTCGCAACCCCATCGTCAATGGATGATTTGATGGATTACATAGAAAAATTTAATGGGGGTGAGAAAATGGCGGGTATGACCTGCGCCATGATGGCATGGAATTTAGCCTGTTCACTGGTGAACGATGAACCGACCCCCGAAATACAACTAAAAATTGTAGATTCAACAGGGGGTGCAGAATGAAGCTTTTAAACATAACCGCCAGTAATACCAAAATCGCCAAATCACAAAAAAGCGCGGACATTCCAACGCGCATTGCGTCCCTATCCCTATATCCCGACCCGATCATATGCGCGGGTAGCAAAGCCGCAGGATGTATGGATGGCTGTCTTAAATCAGCAGGGCGCGGCAGATTCGATAACGTCGCCAATGCCAGACGCGCAAAAACGCAATACTGGCACGATGATAAAGACGGTTTTTTAGAGCAATTAGAAATTGAGCTATCGAATTTTCAGAGACTTTGCAAAAAGACGGGGGTCAAAGGGGTCGTTCGATTAAACACTATCAGCGATATAGCGTTTGAGCGGTACGGAATACCGCAATCATTCCCTGACCTGTATTTTTATGATTATACAAA
>Ga0208428_1000316_pt1 | contig 23801 bp, 53 predicted proteins | sample DEB08_DNA_11_FD_184535 | JGI IMG/M metagenome (GOLD analysis project Ga0208428, IMG submission 184535) | Aqueous microbial communities from the Delaware River and Bay under freshwater to marine salinity gradient to study organic matter... | ecosystem: Environmental > Aquatic > Marine > Coastal ... | reverse complement strand
TTATAACTGGTTTGTCAATAGAATTTGTTATAATGCAAACGATGTATCAACTTTTATGAAACTCCGTTAGGTCAGCCAAACTGTCCTAAATCTTCATTCTTATATATACAGGTGTTAGAAGAAAAAGTGGTGCGGCGCACCATCCTATCCCATAACAACTTACATTCAATTTTAGGAGAACTACAATGGCACGACTATTAAGTCGTCTAGTGGGTTGGGCTGATTCTGTTGCTACTCGTAGAAGGATGGACAGCACAATCGACATATGGGCGAAAACAGAGTTTGGCAAAAATGCTGGATGGGCTAAAGAGTATTATTTAAGAACAGGGAGATTTCCAAGTGGCAAAGATGTTTGCTAGAGCAATGACAATATTTGAAGCAATCGGTAGAGCAAGAGCCGCTCATCACCTTACAGTGATGGGTAGACATGAAGAAGCAAAAGCGTTAATGACGGAGGGCCGGTAAATGCTATCCAGACTATTCTCGTTATTCACTTTTGTCAACAGTCAAAGACAGAGGGAAGAAGATTGGCTTGCTCAGTCTACTGACCTGTTGAGTTGGAACGCCGTCAGCGACAACTCACTTACGGGCAGGCAAAAATTAATCTACACTAGAGGATATAATCACGATGTGGCCATACACTACGGAAGAAAATGATTTTTTATCATAAAAAAAACAAAAAGGGGCTTGACATAGAGCCCCTTTTGCATTATATTAGTATTGTGGTTGGAAAAGAGTTAAGGTTGGTTGGCTCACAGTGAAAGTTCCAATATGATGGTGTGAGGGTTTCAAGTCTCTTTTCCGACTACATATTAATGGAGATTATAATGCGTGGTTTTCTTTGGTTTGTCTGTGGTTTGCTCTTAGGAGCGTCACTATTCGCCTTATGGTTAGTCAGCATATTATAGGAGTATAAAATGAAGTGGATTATCGGAATTGTTGTTGTTGCTCTTCTTGCTAAGAATGACTGGCAACTCTTTGGACTAGTTCACTCTTGGTTAGTAACTATATTGGCCTCGTAACTCAACTGGATAGAGTAACGGCCTTCTAAGCCGTAAGTTGCAAGTTCGAGTCTTGCCGAGGTCGCCAATAGGGGTATGGTGTAGTGGAAACACGACAGTCTCCAAAACTGTAAACTGAGGTTCGATTCCTTGTACCTCTGCCATTTTTTATTAAGGAGTTTAGTATGGCAAATCATGTAACGAGTGGTATTGAAATTGTAGAAGGTAATGATGCTGTAACCGAATGGTTTGCTGGTCTTTGTGAAAGAATTACTATTCCAGCAGATGAGCGTGAAGGTTATGAAGCGTTTCGTCCTGTATACGAATTATTTGATGAGTGGCCTGAATCAGAAAATGAGATGGACACCTATAGTTGGTTTCACGAAAACATAGGCCCTAAGTGGTGTCATGTGTTCGATGCTGATGATACCAGACTTATGTTTGAATCTGCATGGGGATATCCAGATGCATTATTCTTGCGTATTCATCAAGAGGCTCACAAGATTGACCCTAATGTAATTATGTCAGCACATTATGATGATGAGATGCCCAACTTCTTTGGTTCATGTGTGTATGCTGATGGTGAACTATATGATGAAGAATATTGGGATGAAGACACCTACCATGTTCATGATTTGAAATTCTGGTGGGATGAAGAAGAAGATGGTGAAGAGCCTGATGACTTTGATTCTTCAGAAGCGTATGAAAAAATGTGGGAAATCATTCAAGAAGATATTGATAGTATGGTTCAAGGATTAAAAGATTATCGTGAGGAACTGGCTGAAGAAAATGATTCTGAATGAAGATTGTTTGGAGTGGATGAAAAAACAAGACGATGATATCATTGATGTTATCGTCACATCTCCACCATACAACATCAATATTCAGTATAACTCATATGCTGATAAGCGTGATAACTATACTGAATGGATGGTTGATGTTTGGGAAGAGGCGTTTCGTGTTCTCAAACCAACAGGACATCTATTTCTAAATCTTCAGCCTACGAGAGACAATCCTTTGATGCCTTATGAGGTTGTTTCTAGACTGTCTTGGAAAATACAGAACACATTCATTTGGAATAAATGTATAGAGATAGATGGTTTTGTAAAAGGACAAGGGCCTGCAACGAGAAGTGAAAAGTATCTACCGAATGGTTGGGAGTTTGTATTTCATCTGACAAAGGATGGTAAGACACCAATCTCACAAGAGCGTAGCAGTGTTCCTTACAATCCACAATGGGCAGAAAGTAATGCTAAACGAAATGGTGGAAAAACATGGAGGCCTACAGTAAATACATGGCACATACCATATGAAACTGTTGGACATGGTAGTAGAAATTCGTCAATCACAAAAGGTGAAAAGAAACATCCAGCAATCTTTCCTAGAGACTTAGTAAGAAAGTGTTTGAAAGTTGCTAATGTAAAACCAGAGCAAACAATCTATGACCCTTTCGGTGGAACAGGCACAACTGCTATAGTTGCAAAAGAAATGAATTGCAAATGGATTACTACAGAAATTGATAGAGATTATGTAGCATTTATGATAGAAAGGTGTTCCGATGCATCCGATTGAATTAACAGAAAGACGCATAGATAATGCGATAGAGGCTATGAATCGTTGTAAAGAGGGTTCATGGGGTCATAACTATTGGGGTAAGGTTGTCGCTTATCTCATGAGAAAACTAAATGGAGAAGTAAATGGCAGACATGAGAGAAATGATGCTCCAAGCGGCTATCAAACACGCACTTGGACACATTGAAAAACACAAACTGAATGTAGAGGTATATCTTAATCAGTCTGTGGGTATCGGTGAACATTCCGATATTATGGAAGCAATCGAAATGGAACTGGAGCATATCGCAAAATATGAAGACCAGTTAGATGTGATTGAAAAACATTTTAAGAGAGGATAATATGAACTTGGCTGAACGAAATGATGCTATGAGTGAAGAGCATGAGGAGCAAATCCGTCAAAGAACACAAATCTTGACAGGTTTACATAGTGGTATTATTACGGTTGTTTTTACCAAAGTTGATGGAACAGAAAGAACCATGAAATGCACTCTAAATAGAGAATATCTACCAGAACAAACAGATATTCAAGAGCATGAAACAAAAAGCAAAACGAAGCCAGATACTTCAATTGCTGTTTGGGATGTAGAAAAAGAAGCATGGCGTTCGTTTCGTTGGGATTCGATTAAAGGATATCAAACATGAGTCTAAAAGTTGTTAATGATATTGATGACAATGAAGGTGAGTTTTCTATGGGGCCATCCGAAGATGGAACATACACAGATGCTAAAGGTGGCACAGAACTCATGAACAAAGCACTGTATGAGCGAGTTGATAATGACTTGCTTGAGCAGTTCTATATCATCAAGTCAAGGGTTCGCTGGACTGACCCTAAGAAGAAAAATATTCTTTGGTTGCATGATACTTGGGATGACCCTGAGTCTCAGCATCTAAAAGATGAAGAAAGTCGTAAGCGTTTTGCTAAGATGGTGTTTGTATCAAATTACCAGTTAGCAACATACAACATGGGTCTTGGTGTTCCTTACAGAGATTCATTCATTCTTAAAAATGCTATCGACCCTATTCCATTCAAGGAAAAGAGTAAGGAACAGGTTCGACTAATCTATCACACAACACCGCATCGTGGATTAAACATTGCTGTTGCGGCTGTCAAAGAACTTGCTAAAATTCATGGTGATAAAATTCACTTTGATGTGTTCTCTTCTTTTGAGGCATATGGTTGGAAAGATAGAGACAAGCCTTTTGAGTCTTTGTTTGAAGAAATCAAAGAACATCCACAAATGACATATCATGGTTTCCAAGAAAATGATGTTGTTCGTGAAGCATTGCAAAATTCGCATATCTTTGCTTATCCATCAAACTGGCCTGAGACTTCTTGTATCTCTGCTATTGAAGCAATGTCGGCTGGCTGTCAGATTGTATGTCCAAATCATGCGGCACTACCAGAAACAACTGGTAACTTTGCTATCATGTATCAGTGGAGTGAAGATATCCAGCATCATGCAAACATCTTTGCTAATATGTTGAATGCGGCTATTGAGCATAACTTCTCTGATGACATTCAACGCAAACTCGCATTCCAAAAGAACTGGACTGACAATTTCTATAATTGGGATTTGAGAGCATCTGAGTGGACAGGATTTCTACAAGGTATGCTTAAATGAGCAAGTATGAGGGTCATGAAGCGTATATGCTACGCCGAATCAAGGAAGAAGAAGACAAGGTGATTCGGCGTTTAGCGACTTCCGATAGTCCAGAACCAGAAATTAATTCTAAGAGTATCATAGAAGTGCTTGAAAGAATTGAGAAAAAAATTGACAAATTAATTGAAAAGGGGGGTTGACAAAGCCCCCCTTAATGCTTATATTAGTAATGTAACAGAGAGATGGGTTTCCGACAGAGAGAATACTAGATAGCAAAAATGCTCTCGCCCGTCATGCGGTGGAAACACAGAATACCTAGTTAGTTCGATTGGTCTCTTTGTTGCTCTTATGAGAGAGGTGATTCGCAATGTTGACTGCTTTGAAAATAGAGATGAAAAAGTTTGTTATTACAGCCCATATGAAAAATGGTGATGCTTGGGAAACTACACGCCATACCAAAGAAGGTTTGGACAGTGTTATTCAAGACATTCTCAGAGATGATGATGTTGTCGGTTTCAATGTTGAGGAAAAATAATGGATTATATTGAACAAGTCATTGCTGATTTCATGGAAATTGGTTATACCGAAAAAGAGGCAACTGCTCTCGCATGGGCAAAATTTGTGGAGGCGATATAATGACTGAAAAACAATTTGGTTGGTTGATGTTTGGTGTTCTTATTATGTGTATTCTGGTAGTCGGTATTATCGAAGACCCATGCACAACAGAAGGTTTAGCGCCAGGCTGTATGAATTAGCCCTTGACAAATCTGTCAGACCTGCTATTGTAGTGGTATAGTGATTCGCAAAGGAGAGAGATATGATTCCCAATTTTTCAATTCGCATGACGCCTGAAGTCAAAGCAGTTATTGATGCAATGGAAAAGGTTACGACTCAAGATGAGTTGAATGTCATTGCTAATGCTTGGCAAGCCCGTATGAATAACATCGCTTCTGCAAAGAAGATGGTTCTTAAAAAGGGTCAGACAATCGAGTGGACAAACAAGGGTTTGACACGCATTGCTACAGTTCTCAAAGTAAACCGTAAGACTGTAGAAGTTGTCGATGCTGGTGCTAATCCATTTGGACGCACAGTGACCCGTGTTCCACTGTCGATGGTAGACAAGGTAGTTGAGGAGGCCGCCTAATGAATAAAAAGGTTATCAAAGAAAAACTCATGGAAGAACTTGCACCGAAGCGCACTAAGGTAAAGCGCAGACGCAAGCCTATGACTGAGGAGCAAAAGAAAGCGGCGGCTGAACGCCTCGCTAAAGCCCGTGAGAAGCGTCAGAAAGCGAATCCACCAGAATATAAACACATCCACTCTAGTGTGCTTGCAAAGCCCGATGAGGATACATTCTCACGAAAGAATGTGACTGAATGGATTAAACACCAAAAAGGATTGCTTGCAGAGTATCGCCGACAGGAGCGACAAAAAGTCAAAGGTGCAACTATGCGTGTGGCCGATACGCAAGCATACATTCGACACTGTGAGTGGTATCTCAAGAATGGTGATTGGATTGACAATCGTTATGGTAGGGATGCACAGAACACTGTGAAATGGGTTACTGTAGTTCCAGCCGGAGATAAATAGTTCTTTCGACAGGAGAAAGGAAGATGCATGAATGTAATCAAGTTTCCAAAAGAAAATCCTCGACACAACGAAAATAGCATTGAAGGAGTCCAGAAAAAAATTGATGAAGCAAAGGAAAAATACATCAATAATCTGGTTGACCAGCATTGCAGTCAGTTGTTAGCAAGTATCAGTTTCTCTGGTATGGATATTGAGCGTGAAGATTTTATGAAGGACTTTGCATTCACTGTTGAAACTGTTCGTTCATCAATGTATCGTAATATGGGATTGTATCATCCACTTCATGAACAGATTGATGAAGCAGTTCAGTTGACTGATATGGAAGAAGAAGATGATGAGGGTTCATTTCCATCAATGATTTTTGATGATGATGACGATGAGTAGATACACTCAACGAGATTGGGATAGAGTTGTAGGATGGGGTAAAGTGCCAGAGGAGTATATGATGCCATCTAGTGAGGATTTGATGATTCAGCGTATTTTGCAAAATGAATTGGATAGAATGGAAGTGTTAAATAAAGGATTATACACTGACCAAGAAGTTATTATCCGAAATTGGTTAATGAAAAGGATTGAAGAAGTTCAAAATGGAAAATCAAATAACAAGTAGTTTTATTAAGATGTTCCCTACCACAGTAGGGGTTTACAATAATGCTCATGTTCTTAATGATAATGAAAAAGAAGTCATTCTAAATTTAGAGCGAGTAAAAAATATTGCAAATGAAAAATCGGTTGATACTCAAGTTCTTGAGCATGAAGGATTGAGCAACCTCAAAGAAAGTATGTTACATTGTGTTCGACACTATGTGACAAATGTTCAGTGCTGGAACTTAGAAAAGCATCAACCAGTCATTACATTGTCTTGGTGTAACTATGCGGTGAGAGGACAATCTCATCCAGCACACACTCATGCAAACTCAATTGTGTCTGGTGTTTACTATCCACAAGTTGAACATAATTATGACATGATACAATTCTCAAGAACATTACCAAATATTCTTGTTCCTAATCCAAATGATACCAATGAGTTTGAACATGAAACATTTATGATGTATCCACAGGAACATGATTTATTACTTTTTCCATCCAATACGATTCACTCTGTGCCAGAGGTGCTTAAAGGACAACGAGTAAGTCTTGCATTCAATGTCTTTGCAAAGGGCGACCTTGGTGGAATAAATGAATTAACTTACTTAAAATTGTAAATTTGCCTTGACACATTGTCCATAAGTGTGTAGACTGATTCTGTAACTGAGTGAGGAGATACATAATGTTTACGAATTTTGGTGAAGTTCTCTTGAAGACTGAGAAAGACTTTTTGGACTGTATCAACTTCTATAACTCAAAAGGATTGCGTAAAAGCAATAAGCAGTTGTCAGAAGACTTGTCTGGATTGTTAGAGACTAACATCGAAAACACCATTGAGGGTGCTGTCGCTCCTAAAGTAGATAGTGAGCCAGACATACGCTACAATGGTGTACCAGTTGAAATCAAATGCACCAGTGGTGAACAATGGCGTGGTGGTGCATACTCTAAAAGAGATGGATATTATCTGATGGTGACATGGAATGTAATCGAAGGTGCAGTCAAACTATTGTGTTATGGTTTGAACCTAACAAAGAAAGACTGGCAAGGCGGTTTAACTGGTAACTACTATGGAACTACTTTTGGTAAGAAGCAGTTGATGGAGAAAGTCGAGCAAAACTTGGTTGATGAGTATCGTGGTAGAATGGAAAAATATTCTCGTGGCGGAAAAAACTGCATTAAGGTTATTAAGGAATGACCCTATATAATATTAGGATAGTTAAGTGAGTAAAGGTTATGATACTCTTAGATTTGAATCAGGTGATGATTTCTAACCTGATGGTGCAGATTGGAAACAATCGAAATAATGAAATCGAAGAAGACCTTGTGAGACACATGGTGCTGAACAGCATTCGTCTATACAAAGGCAAGTTTGGTAAGCAGTATGGTGAACTTGTTATCTGTTGTGATGACAAGAACTACTGGCGCAAACAAATATTCCCCTATTACAAAGCACATAGAAAAACTGACAGAGAAAAGTCTCCACTAGATTGGAATAAAATCTTTACAGTTCTGAACAAGATTCGTGATGAACTGAAAGAGAACTTTCCTTATCGTGTGCTACAAGTAGAAACAGCAGAGGCGGATGATATCATTGGCACTCTCTGCAATCGCTTCGGTCGAACACTCAAAGCAGAAGGCGAAGAGCCTATTCTCATCTTGTCTGGTGATAAAGACTTTGGACAATTGCAGAAGTATGCGAATGTTGAACAGTTCTCGCCTATCACAAAGAAATGGATTCGTATCAACAATCCAGAAGCATTCTTACGAGAGCATATTATGAAGGGTGATAGAGGTGATGGTGTTCCAAACTTCTTGTCTGGTGATAATGTGATTGTTACAGGACAAAGACAAAAGCCACTTATGTCCAAAAAACTGGACACATGGATTAGTCTAGACCCTGTTGATTTTTGTAATGATATGATGTTGCGTAACTATAAGCGCAATGAGTCTCTAGTCAATCTTGGCATGATTCCATCACATATAAGTGATAATATAAATAAAAAGTATGACGAATATGTGATTCCTAAAAAGGGATTGCTAAATTACTTTATCAAAAACAAATTGAAAAATCTTATGGAACATATTGGAGAATTTTAATGAGAAAGACTTTCTACGAAATATTTGAAGAAGTCGAAAAGTGTAAAACCAAGAAAGAGAAGATTGCGAAACTACAGGAGTATAGTGGCGCACCATTAAAGCAAGTTCTTGGTTGGACATATGACCCGAATGTAAAGTGGTTACTACCAGAGGGCAATCCCCCATACAAAGAAGTAGGCCCAGATGTGGATGCACAAGGTAGACTTGTTCAAGAACTAAGAAAGTTGTATCTCTTTATCGAAGGTGATACTGACACACAGAGAAATTTGAAACAGGTTCGCAGAGAGCAACTCTTCATTGAGATGCTTGAATCTGTTGACCCAGGCGATGCTAAAGTGTTACTTGGTATGAAGGATGGTAAGTTACCATTCAAGTCAATCACTAAAAAACTAGTAGCAGAAGCATTTCCAAACTTGTCTAAAAACTGGTGAAAGAAAGATAGGTCACTACTATGGCTAAGAATAAAAAGTCTCCCCAAACTGATGAAGAGCGAGATTTCAAGCGCATTAAAGAGCAAAGGAAACCAATAAAGAATTTCAAAACACATTTGAAAGACTATGCTCTTAGTTATATGGATGAAGAAAGTGAAATAGATGATGAAGACGGCATTTATAATAGGGAACGGAATTAGTCGTAAACCTGTTGACTTAAACATACTTGTGGGTAAAGGCACTATCTTTGGATGCAATGCTCTCTATCGTGAGTTCAACAAATATGATTATCTGGTTTCTATCGACAAATCTTTTCAAACTATTATCGAAGCAAATGATGAAGTATTTGGTTCGGATGGGAGAATCATCTTTCCACCAGAAGACGAATGTTGGGAAGATGCTGATTATTCTCCAAGACGCAAACGAAGCAACGCCGGTATGAATGCAATGCTAGAAGCGATTCGGCGTGAACATAAGAAACTTTATTGTCTTGGTTTCGATTTTCTATTGAAAGACAAGGACTTATCAGAGGATAATTTGTTCAAGAATCAGGAAGGATATGGGCCTGAGACTCATGCGAATCACCTTGATAATATCAATCGTGTAAAGTATCTTGACTGGTTTGCAAGGAAACATAGCACTACTAAGTTTGTTTTCGTGTTACCAGAAAACCAACAATATCATACACTTACAGCCCCCAATATTTCTGGAATTTTTTTGCCAACTTTTTTGAAAAAAATTGGCGATTAGCCCTTGCAATTCTCTCTGAGACCCACTATATTAATAATGTAAGTGAGAGATACAGAGAGAGGTAATCATGACTAACGAAACAATTTTTATCGGTGCTGAAAACGGTGGCCTTGAGATTTACATGGGTGCCGGAAACTTGATTGCTGGAAATATCCAGACCGCAAAAACCTTCAAATATGTAATGGACACCTACGGTGTTGACATTGATACTGCCACCATCTACTACACAAGTAGCATGGATTTTGCTACTGAGTATGGTTTTGAAGATGATGACGATGCAAAAACTCTTGCTGAAGAAGGTTTCAAATTAATCCAGATGACAAAGGTTGCTTAATCATGAATGAACTGATTCAACATATCGAAGGTATCAATGCTAAATCGAAAGCAGAGATGGAAGCCAATCCAGGCACTTTCATCGGTATTCTGACTACAGATGTCGAGCATTGGGCTGAGATGGGTGTTCATACTGTAGAAGATTTTGAACGGTATGAACTTCAGACTTTTATCTATGAAGGACATAAGGATGCTTTTGGTGTCAAAGGTCGTCACTATGATTTTGATTCCATGACTCTAGAGGAGTTAAAGGAAGAAGCGAAGTATATCGCTCAAGCCGCTAACGAGGCTTTTGAAGCAGAACAAAAAGCGGAAGAAGAAGCCGTTCGTAAGTTTGAAGGTTTTGTTCAAGAGATGCTCAAGTGGGGAACTTCTGACAGAAAGACTGCTGTTCGGTGGTTGCTGGAAGCAGAGAAGTTCGATGAGATGGACTTGATGTATGGTGGTGAAGTCGCCTGCTTCAAAATGAATCTTCCATATCGTCTGTATCAGAAAGAGTTCGATGCAATCATGAAAGAGATGAAACCATATGAGGAGGCCGCATAATGGGATATGTAGCAAAAGTTTCTTGGGATGAGTTGAAAACAGAAGGTTTTCTGAAAGGACTTTATGTTCCCAAGTTTATCAAATGCGTCAACATGAAAGAAGCATTCAAACTTGCTTGTGAGTTGAAGAAAGAAGGCGCTAAAGACATTCAGATTGAAAGGCTAAAAAATGTTGTATAGTGAAAATACTGATTTCGACCCTGAGTTCAATTACAATGGATTTACTCTAGGTAAGTTTATTCATGACGACTCTGATGGATTCCAAAAATGGGATTGGAGCGTTTATGAGTTTGTTCAACAAGAAGAGTATGATAGTGGTATTGTCATAAATAAGTATGCTCAGTTAAAGACATTAGACATCTCACCATATGAAAGAGACTTGACAATCATTCGTGATGCGTTTGAAACTTGGGTAGATGAATATCAACAACTAGAATATGGATTGGAAAAATCCCTATGATAGAAATCGTATTTCTTGCTTTTATTTTTGCCTGTTCTTATTTTTCATATAAAGCAGGTCATAAGGCAGGAGTAGAAAATGGTATCATAGCCACCTTTATAAAGTTAAGAGCAGATGGTGTAGAATTGCCAGAATATATCAAAAAAGCCCTTGACAATCCTAACTAGGTATGGTAATAATAGAAGTAAAAAGGACTTGTGATTCGTTTTTGAAAAGGAGTAAATTATGGGAGCAGTCAAAGGATTCATGATGGATGCCCAAGAGTTTGTTTGGGAATACATGGATGAAACAGGAAAAATGAAAATCACTCTAGCAGAACTGCTGAAGAAAGCACAGGAAGAAAAAGGAATGTTCTTTGCTGATTGTGTAAAAGCAGAATATAAAGAGATGATGGAAGGTTGGTAGAATGACCGAAATTGCTGAAGGTCCTTTCAAAGAAGGACTCCATTCAGACAAAACTGGTGTTCAGAGAGAAACCTATTCTCGCTTTGTTGAACGAGAAGGTGTTATCTTTGAAGAACGCTGGATTAGAATCTGGATAAACGACAAGGATTATATCGACCATATGGAATCTTTGCCTGTGAGTAGGAGTTGTTGGTGATTAATACACTTGGTGGATTTCCAGTATATAATTCTCTTATGGACAATCATTCAGAGCATCTTGAAAGCATAAAACACGCTATTGGTGATGATTCATACTGGACAGTTCAAGAGAACTGGAAATCAAAAACACAAAGCACTATTGGTAATTTGAGACAACATGAACTTCCAATAAATCAAATTACTCATGATGTCGCAGAGCATTTCAAAGAGTATATGAAACTGTTCAATCCACATGGTTATTGGAGTTTTGATATCTCTAGTTGGATGAATAGATATGGTAAGGGTGACTATCAAGAAGCACACAACCATCTAGGTGGGCATCTGTCTTTTCCACCACATTTTAGTTTTGCATATATGTTGAGAACATTCGATGATGATAGTTTTGTTTTCACTTACGAATCATCTCTAAATCATATGTCAAATTTATTTGGAACATTGTTCAAATATGAGGATGATGATAGTTTCGTCTGGGCCCACACCTCAATACCAAAACAAGAAGAGGGCACACTACTAATCTTTCCTAGTTCATTGGGTCATTATGTTCTACCTAATAAAAGAGATGATTACAGAGTAACAATGAGTGGTAACATTATATTGGTGGTTGATGATGAGTGATTACATAGCAGTTAGAATGGCACAGACATTTATTGTGGTTGTGTTTATTATGGGTGTCGTAGCATTTATACAGGACTTTATATTATGAATATTTTCTATCTACATGAAGACGCTAAGATTTGTGCTATGATGCACAATGACAAACACTGCACTAAGATGATTGTGGAGTATGCACAACTTATGTCAACAGCACATCGTGTATTGGATGGTGAAGAATATTATGGTCTAACTAAGAATGGGCGCAAGATTAAACGCTGGCGTATGGATAATGAAATCATGGAAGCAAATCTTATGAAAGCATCCCATGTCAATCATCCATCAAATCAATGGTTGCGTAAATCGTCTGAAAACTACAAGTGGTTGTTTGAAATGTGGAGTCATCTGCTTGATGAATACACATATCGTTATGGTAAGATTCATAAATGCACTGAACGGTATAACTATCTCAAAGAACTACCAATCAACATTCCTTGGGAATCATTTGCATTCTCTTATGAAGACCTTGCAATGTATGATGATGTCAAGTGTCAAGACCCTATTGAGTCGTATCGCAATTATTACAATAAATACAAAACAGGTTTTGCAAACTGGAAAAAGCGACAAACGCCTTACTGGTGGAATCCTGTTACCATATAAATAAATGTAATAATCAGGAGATATTATGCCGACCTATGATTTTGAGAACACTAAGACTGGTGAGCAATTCACTGAAATAATGAGTATGAAAGAGCGTGAGAAATATCTTGCTGATAATCCCCACATCAAACAACTTCTTACTCGTATGAATATGATTGCTGGAATGCCTAAAAACGATGACGGATGGAAAGAAAATTTAGCCCGCATTGCAGAGGCTCATCCAAATTCAACATTAGCAGACAGACATGGAGGCCGCACATCAAAAGCGGCGAAGACTTCTGCTGTGTTGGATAAGCATGGTGTGAGAAAGGGTAAGTATTCAATGGACCTATAAAGGAGCGCCCATGCCAGATAGCATCTCTTATGCCTATGATGAAAATATCTATCCACTAACTCACAGACAAAGGAAAAGATTAAACAATAAACAAGCAAAGAGAAAACAAAACGGTTTACATCTATATGATATAGAACCGATGACAGACACACAACAGACAGTGTTTGATTCATATCTAAGCGGAAAAAACATGATGCTACATGGAGTAGCCGGTACAGGAAAAACTTTCATATCATCATATCTGGCAATTAGAGACATCATAGATAAGTATGATGAAAAAGAAACACTACAGATTGTTCGTAGTGTAGTTCCCACCAGAGACATGGGATTTCTCCCTGGCTCAGTAAAAGAAAAAGCAAGAGTTTACGAAGCACCATATTATGCGATATTTAATGAATTATTTGGAAGAGGTGACGCATACGAAGTTCTGAAATCTAGAAATCAAATTCAATTCACCACCACATCTTTTGTTAGAGGCTTGACATTCAACGACAGTATTGTTATAGTAGATGAGTGTCAAAACATGACATATCAGGAGTTGGACTCCATAATTACAAGAATTGGTGATAACTGTAGAGTAATCTTCTGTGGTGATTTTAGACAATCTGATTTTAGATGGGATGATGAACGACAAGGAATACTAGACTTCATGAAAATTATTAAAACCATGAAGTCATTCGATTTTATAGAGTTCCACAAGGAAGACATTGTAAGGAGTGATTTGGTTAAGGAATATATTATTTCTAAGTTGAATCTTAATATGAAATGACATTTAATCATGTATCCATAGAGATACCAGAAATACAAACAGAAACAATCAACGGTGGGCGTTACTATGTGACGCCTACTGGTGAAAAATATCCATCTATCACAACTGTTCTCTCAATACTCTCTAAGAAAGCAATTATGGAGTGGAGAAAAAGAGTTGGTGAAGAAGAAGCAAATAAGATATCCACACAAGCGGCTCGTAGAGGAACGAATGTTCACCAGATGTGTGAAGACTATCTGAACAATAAGCCATACATCAACGAGAAAACAATGCCGGTCGACAAGCAAATGTTTGCGACTTTGAAGCCTTTTTTGGATTCGCATATAAATAATATACATACTCAAGAAGCAACATTATATTCAGACTATCTTGGTGTTGCTGGTAGAGTTGATTGTATAGCAGAGTTTGATGGCCGTTTGTCTGTGATTGATTTCAAAACATCACGCAAACTAAAAAAGAAAGAATGGATTTCTAATTACTTTCAACAAGCGTCTGCATATTGTGTAATGTACGAAGAGCGTACAGGAATACCTGTAGACCAGATAGTAATTCTCATAGCGGTCGATGATGAAGAGCCTCAGGTGTTCGTAGAGAAAAGAGACAATCATATACATGACTGTATAGAAACGATTGCTCTTTATAAGGAACAACACCATGAGAAAGATTTTACTAAGTTTTTTGCTGGTAGGGCTTCTTAGTAATACAGCACAAGCAAATCCAGTATGGCAATCAAAACCAGTTCAATGTGCAACACCAATAGAGGTGTATGAAGCGTATGTGTTTCCTAATGAATTGAAACCAGTTTTCATTGCTGTTGGATATGGTGCGACTTCAGAAATGGAAACATTTGAAGTTCCTATTGTGTTCTATATGAACAAAGAGGGTAGATGGCTAATGATAGAGGTTGGTGATAAATGGACTTGTGTGGTTGGTTATGGAGATAGGTTTGATTCAGATATTACAGAAGAGATGCTGAATAAACTTTTATTGGGAATGGAAGGAACTTAGAGCATGGATGTTATCTGGCACATACTACTGACAGTCTGCTTGGGTAGTAACTGTCTAACACAAGATGTGCAGTGGTTTGATACAAAAGAAGAATGTCGTGAAATGTTGGTGCAGTATGTTGCAATACCACCAGACGGTGATTGGGATACTGTATCATATGTCTGTAAACCAAAAGATTCAATTGCCTCTTGACAACAGAAGTCTTTTATAGTATAAATAAAGATGTTCGATGAAGCGATTCGGACGCTGGACAGGACCCGGGGGCGGTACCCGGCGCCTCCACCATAAACACACTAGATGATGTTTGTATCAAGACCGAAGTGGAACAATACAATCCTAGTGTGTTTATGATGGGGGCGAACTAGGTTCGACTGACAGTTAGTAGGAAAGTGGAGAACTGGTGTGGAAGCAACCATAATCGTAACAAACTTGTAAATGCAAACGATAACTTTGCACCTGAGATGCGCCTAGCGGCATAATCTCTGGGCCCGCCAGAGCCTCGAAACAGAATCTGGCACCTTATAGGTTGGTCGCTCAATAGACCCGCACAGGCCAACGGTTAGTCTGTCACAACAAAGGAGAATTGGGAATGGTCTGTTCGCCCAATTAAAACTTAGTAGGAACACAAACAAGCAACAATCGCTTTATTTGATTGCTCTGCTGTATAAACAATGACTAGGATGTGTCGTAATAATGACTAGCATCCTAGTCATTTTTTTTACTATGTCAAAACTTTGACAATGCATAAATACTTAAAAGAATACATATGAGTGAAGTATTCACTATAGAGAGATTAACCATGATTAAAAGAATATTCTTAACACTCAGCATCATTCTGATGGGGATTGGTGCATCTTACGCTGAACCGATTGTGACTGAATCAACTAGTAACAGCACAATCACAACAAACGGTGAAATGACAACGACTGTAAAGTCTCCACCACCTTCTGCTATCTCACCACAGTTTAGTTCTGGTAACAACAGTGACTTATGCACAATTGGTGTTGCTGGTGCTGTTCAGACACAGATTCTAGGTATCTCGGCAGGCACAACATTTACTGAAGAAAACTGTATGAGATTGAAAAATGCAAAGACACTTTACGATATGGGCATGAAAGTTGCAGCCGTATCTGTAATGTGTCAAGATGAGAAAGTATTCGATGCAATGATGATGGCTGGAACACCATGTCCATATAAAGGAGAGATTGGTGAAGCCGCTAGGATTGGTTGGGAAACACACGAACTAATTAAAGAAGAAGAGAGACAGGGAAAAGATGAGGGATTGGATGCTAAAGAAACTGCTACTTATGGTATCGGTGGTTTGCTTACCTTCTTACTCTTACTCTGAGAGTGTAACTCCCTACTTCGGCACTACAGGAAACGCCGCATCATCTGGTTATTCTTGGAGTATGGACGATATATTACCAGCACCGCCTGGACTAGATATCAATGGTGTGATTTACAGTTATACGCCTCAGAAAGAAACTGAAGCGGATATGAAGGTTCATGTGCAGAATGAAAATGCTAATGGAACTGGATATATCTTCAGAGATACAGAAGACTGGTCAGGCGCACAAGGTGGAATTGAAGTAAGAAAAGTTATTGGAATAGGTGACATACCAAGACAGTTATGGGGTGATGGTTCTATTGAAATAGAGGGTGAAGGTAGTATAGAAGATGGAACTGTGATTTACAGTTATAAGGTTGACCCTTGTTATGACCCGCAGTTTAGTCCAAGTTGCCCTGGCTATCAACAACCAGAACCACCAGAAGTGGAAACGGTTGATGTGAACAGTTTGTATGATGCAACTAAAGATGATGCTGTTATTATTGCAACCGCAGAAACAGATGATGACATATATGAAGAGGAAGAACAATCAGAACTAGATGAGGAAAGTGAAGAAGAGAAAGAAATGCGATTAGAGAAAGCATTAGCCGCAGTTGATAACTCTGCACTATTTGCTGAAGCATTTGCTCAATCTCAAATATTAGCATCTATGAACAATGCAATACAGATGAATGCTTATTATGCCGCCCAGTTAAAGGGTGGAGAATATAAAGAAACGGTTGTACTAGTAGATAAGAAAATTGATGATAATAAAAAAGGTTTAAGAAACGGTTTAGCACAACAACTACTGCATGAGGAAATGGTATCTCAGCAGTACAATAATTAGGAGAAATAAATGCTCAAAAAAGCAATTACAATTTTTGCTATGAGTTTATTTTCATTATCAGTATATGCCGCAGAAGTTCCAATTGAAGGAACTGTGCAATCTCGTTGTGTAATCACAACTGATACGCCAGGCGTCTATGGAAACCCAAATGCATATACTCTGACTACATCCGCTACTGACGGTGGTGTTCAGCCTATTGTTCGTTACGATGTTACACTTGCTGATGCATACTATGCACAGATTACTACACCAACTTCATTCGACCAGAGTCCTTCTTTAAGCGACACTGTAACATGGACAGGTTCTACCGAAGTTAGTTCTGTAAGTGATGCAACAAACATGGCTGGTTATGAAACAGGAAAAACCACATTCGGTCAGACTACACAGTTTGATTTGACTGCATCTGGTTCTACTTGGTTTAAGTCCAGTTCAACTGCAACATATGGTGGAAACAAAGCATTTCCAGGCGGCACATACACCGCAACAGTAGAAGCGGTGTGTATAGCGAAGTGATATGTATAAATATGTAATTACACTATGGTTGATATTGTTTTCTCATGGCGCATTTGCCCATGAGATGACACCTACATATCCTAAATGGAAATATTCCTATATGAATGACTTGTTAGTCACCAGTATGGAGATTTTCAATAAAAGGAATGATGTTGAATATTATGAAATAGGCGTGTTCGACAAAGACTGGAAACCAATACCATTTGTATCTCAATATAGAATAGTTAATATTGAGTACCTAGGCCGTGTAAAATTTGACATTTATATCAGAGAGAAAGATAAAGATATTGCTGAGTATGTTTGTTCTAGGTCTAAGATGAGAACTGAGGACTTGAAACCTACGACTATATCATCAAAGATATGTTCTAGATTCAAGCGAGATTAGGTTAGGGAATGAAAAAACTTGCAGTTATATTATCTCTGTTATACACCACCACAGCATTCGCTGAAAGCAGTTCATTAAATTTACAATTACCAAACGGAACGAGTAACTACTCTTCTGATAAATTTCGTGCTGGTGATTTAGATTGCTCTAATGCTATTGGTGGTGCAACAAATTTTGAATTTGGTGTGACTGGTATCATAGACAATTATCAAAGTCCTTTTGATAGCAATAGTAACACAATAGGAAATTCATCAAGAGACATTGGTGTCTATGCAAGAGTTATCATACCACTAGACGGTCCAAAAGAAAGAATCAATTGTAATACGCTATATCAACTTGAGTTGAAAAAGAAAAGACTTGAGGTGATGAAACTTGAAGAGGAACTGAGAAGATTAAGAAGTCTACAAAATAATCCTGAGTAGAGACAGGTTAGAGAGAGTGGGAGAGAGGAAATGAGTGAATGGAATGAAGACCATTACTTCACAAAAGCACAAAAATTATATATGCTTGGATGTGGTATATTAGTAGCACTAGCGTTGACATGGGTAACATACCTATACTTTGAATATCGTGTAATCAATCAAAAATGGGCAGAAACAATCACCACTCCACAAGAGTATTGGAGTGTTGTGCCTAAGTGGGAATGGAAGCCAGTGATAGAAAATCATCTGGAGTCCAAAAATGTCTGATAAAGATTTAGCACAAGAACTTGAAAATGTAGAAGAAGGTATCGAAAATCTTAAAAATAAAGAGTTTCGTATTCTTGGTATCAAAGTCACCTTTATGTCGGTATCGGCGCTCCTTGCGCTTCTAGGCTCCATTATTGGTGCTTTATACGGCGGTTTTCTCATGTATCAAAAGGTTGAGGAAGCAATCGCATTTGTCGACCAACAGCAAGAGTATGAAGAAAAGATTGCTGACTATGACAATCGTATGCAGATTATCGAAACAAAACTTGAAGAAGCAGTTGACTATACTAGAGACATTAAGGGTGATTTGAGGGATGATATTCTGTCTATTGAAAAGACAGTAGATAGAGTAGAAGATAAAGTTAGAGAAACTGAGAGTGAGGTTCGTGCAATTATTCAAAATGCAGAAGAGCGTTTTGAGAACAAGAGAGATGCACTTCAGAACGACTATGATGAGAAAGCAAATCGTCTTTCCGAATCAAGCACATCAAGAATGGATGACTTGGAAGCAAAAGTCGAAAGAGAATTGAAAGAACTTGATGAGAGACTATCGAAGAAACTGCAAAGGTCACTGGATAATCCTCTAGCAAATTGACAACTAAATAATCACAGTGAATATTCATAATGGAGATGTTGATGTCTTATGATAACAATGTAAAAATAACTGATAACTTTTTACATCCAGAAATATTTGATTGGGTATATAATAATATTAATGATGCTGGAGATGGCGACTTTACATGGACATATCTTCATAGTCAAGATAAGTCTCAAGACAATAAACCAATGTTGGCTCATATGCTTTATATGTCCAACAGTTTCTTTATAAGTCCAAAATTTTACACGATTGCTCCAATTTTAGCAAAGATGTATACACACACTGTTATCAAGGCTAAAGTAAATCTCACTACACAGACAACTGACCCTGAAATGAGACTAGGTGGGTGGCATACAGACTTTGATGACTGTTATGCACATTTCCATGAAGAATGGAAGAATGTTGTAACAACTGCTGTGTTTTACTTATCAGAAGATAATGATGGATACACAGAACTTGAAGATGGAACAATAGTCGAATCTAAGCAAAATAGATTGCTTGAATTTCCTTGTCATATGAAGCACAGAGTGATGAGACATACCAAAGGACCTTGGGAAAGAATGGTTATTAATCTGAATGTGTTAAGAACTGATATGCTTGAAAATCAAGAACTAAGAGGTATATGTGAATATTGGGGTCTGGATTGGAGTAAAGTTATGGGATATGCTGATTAATAAATAGTCTACTTATATCATTATAATCATGAGAGAGGATTAGAAATGATAGACCCGATTACGGCTGCCGCCACGGCTTCTAGTGCATTCGCCGCCATCCGCAAAGGTTTTGAAATCGGTAGAGATATCGAATCCATGGCGGGCGACTTGTCACGCTGGATGTCTGCAATATCTGACATCACTGAAGCGGAAAAGCAAGCCCAAAATCCACCAATATTCAAAAAACTCATGTTCTCTGGTTCTGTAGAAGAAGAGGCCATTCAACTGTTTGCCGCTAAGAAGAAAGCCGAGCAACAGAGAGATGACCTTAAAACCTTTATACAATATACGATGGGAGCCTCTGCTTGGGATGAATTAATCAAGATGGAGGGCCGAATCAGAAAAGAGAGGCAAGAGACAATCTATAAGCAGGCTAAGAGAAGACAAAAGTTTATAGAGATTGTTGGTGGACTTGCCGCTGTAATAGTGATGGGATTATTGCTTGCTGGAACAGTATGGTTTTTGTATGCGGCTAAGAATGGTCTCCTTTAATGGAACTCATTCATGTATTTCTTTTAATGGTTTACCTAGGCACAGGTGAAGAAAGACGCTTGGTATCACAAGATATGTATTTCTATGATATCAATGAGTGCAACTACTATGCAAGTCGTCTAGTGAAGAGATATGGTAACTATGGTGTCATAGAGTGGATGGACCCGAAAGACAGAGCAACCGCATACTGTCTACCTAAAACTGTTTCTGAAGATGTTATTGGAAAAAAGATAAAAGTGTATTGACAAACAGCACACTTTTGTGTATATTAACAACATGAGAAAGTTACTTATCGCACTAAGCGTTCTGTTGTCTTTTCCAGCGTATGCGGATGAGGCGACTTGTCTTGCTGATAACATTTATTGGGAAGCACGAAATCAGACGAGGGTAGCGCATCTTGCTATTGCTCATGTCGTGATGAATCGTGTAAAGGATAGTCGATTTCCAAACACTATCTGTGAAGTCGTCTATGAAGGGCCGACTAGAAAGAGTTGGAGAGACCCATCTATTTCATTTCCAGTGAAACATCGTTGTCAGTTCTCATGGTATTGTGATGGTAAAGCAGATGTTGTGCCTGAACAAGACGCTAAAGTATATGAAGATATCTCATGGCTTGCAAAAGCATTCATATTAAAGTATGAGTATCTAATTGATTACACAGAAGGTGCTACACATTATCATGCTTACTATGTAACACCAGCATGGGCGCAGACGAAAACACGAACTGCACGAATTGAAGACCATATTTTTTACAGGTGGGAAGATGCAAATTGAGAATGAAATTAAACTTGACTATAGTGATGTTCTGATTAAACCAAAACGCTCTACACTCAAGTCTCGCAGAGAAGTAGATTTGGAGAGAAATTTTACATTCAGAAACTATAGAGAAGATATATTTCCTGATAATGTTAGACCATGTGGTTTCAAGGGTATTCCTATCATCGCCGCTAATATGGATGGTGTTGGAACATTTGAAATGGCTGATGCTCTAATCAAACATGGTATGATGACTTGTCTTAAAAAGACATATTCGGTTAATGAACTTGTAGAATACTATGATACGACAGACCCTATTCATTGGGAAAGAACAAACTATGTTGCAATGTCTATTGGTTCTACAGATATTGATTATGAGAAGTTCTGCAATGTGCAAGAACTTACAGATGGTAAGATTAAAATTCTATGTGTAGATGTAGCAAACGGATACACAGAAGCATTCAGTAACTTCATCTATCAGTTACGATTGAATCACCCAAACTTAGTAATCATTGCTGGTAATGTTGTAACAGCAGATATGACACAGGAGTTAATTCTAAATGGAGCAGACATTGTTAAAGTTGGCATCGGGCCTGGGAGCGTTTGCACAACTCGTATCAAAACTGGCGTTGGTTATCCTCAACTTAGTGCTGTTATTGAGTGCGCTGACTCTGCTCATGGTCTTGGTGGCCATATTATTGCAGATGGCGGATGCACCAATGCTGGAGATGTTGCTAAAGCGTTTGGGGGCGGTGCTGACTTTGTAATGCTTGGTGGTATGCTTGCCGGTCATGACGAAGGTGGTGGTGAAGTAGAAGATGGTAAAGTAAAATTCTATGGAATGTCATCGGAGACAGCAAATGACAAACATTTCGGAGGGCTCAAAGACTACAGAGCCGCAGAGGGAAAAGAAGTCTCTATTCCCTACAGAGGAAGCGTTGATGCTACTATTCAAGATATCCTCGGCGGACTCCGTTCTGCTTGCACCTACTCAGGAGCAAGACGAATCAAAGACTTGTCAAAATGCACAACATTCGTGCGAGTAAACAACACACATAATAAGGTATTTGGTAATGGCGCTTGAGGTATTGACAACAGCAAAGTTTTCTACTATGATAGAAGAAATAGTAAGGGATAAGCGTATTCCATATATGGAAGCGGTTGTTCATTATTGTGAAACAGAAAACATGGAGATTGAGGTAGCGGCTAAGTTACTGAGTGCTGTAGTCAAATCTAAAATTGAAGCAGAAGCACAAGATTTGAACTATCTTCCTAGAGTCGCTAAACTACCAATATGAATGGATTTGAAGCGTATCAAACATATCTAGCAGTAATAAACCATTTCAGACAAAAGAACTATGACTATTTTCGATACAACGGAAAGATGAAAGTCAGTGAGTCTTCTTATCTGTCTCGTAAGGATAGATGGACATTTGAAAAGGTTGCTAAAAGATTTGATAGAGAAGACTTTATAAAGTATCTCGTTTCCAATATTCTTACTGATTCAGAAGATATATGGATTGGTAATATGATGAATGGTAAGGGAGAGATTATATATAAGAAGTATGTAAAGAATCTTGAATCTCTTACATACAACTACAAGGAAGACTTGGAGACTATCTATGACTTTGAGTCTGAATTTGATAAAGTATTCATATCTGAGAAAGGACATCCACTACTCTATAGACTATATTTGAGAAATAAAATACACATAAATACTTGTGTAATTCTCAATGATTTGGTTAATTATGCAAGACTCTGGCGCAAGCAAGATGATATGATGTTAAATAATTTTCTGAATTTGCTTGACAAATATCCAAAGTTTCTGTATAGTTATACCAATATCGACAAAGCAAAGTACAAGAAACTAACATTGGAGGTATTCAATGAATAACGAAGTTGAAGCATATGTCGGTGAACTAAGGGAACTACGAGAGGAGAATCAACTTTTAAGAGAACGAGTTAAGGAAGTTGAAACAGAACTTGCTTGGAACTCGTATCAAGTGACCAGTTTCAAAGTGAATGGTCATGAATACGAATTTGAAAAAAGTGCTTGACAAAGCATCTACATTATGATACTATAAACACAATTATACGCAAACATACAAACATACGGAGTATACAAACATGGCAACAGATTTCGCCGCACTAAAAAAGTCTCGCTCAAACTCTTTGAGCAAACTAGTCCAAGAGACTACCAAAATCAATACACCATCTGAAGGTTCATCTGCTGATGACCGCTTCTGGCAACCTACCGTAGACAAGGCTGGTAACGGATACGCTGTGATTCGTTTTCTACCAGAACCAAAAGGTGAAGAACTACCTTGGGTTCGTCTTTTCAATCACGGTTTCCAAGGCCCAGGCGGCGGTTGGTATATTGAGAACTCACTAACTACCTTCGGTGAGAAAGACCCTGTATCTGAATATAACTCATCATTGTGGAATAACGGCACTGATGCTGGTAAGGAACAGGCTCGTAAGCAGAAGCGTAGGTTGTCTTACATCGCTAACATCTATGTGGTAAAAGACCCTGGCAATCCTGAGA
>Ga0208428_1000313_pt1 | contig 23855 bp, 34 predicted proteins | sample DEB08_DNA_11_FD_184535 | JGI IMG/M metagenome (GOLD analysis project Ga0208428, IMG submission 184535) | Aqueous microbial communities from the Delaware River and Bay under freshwater to marine salinity gradient to study organic matter... | ecosystem: Environmental > Aquatic > Marine > Coastal ... | reverse complement strand
ACTCAAAAGAGAACTGATTCGTGTCAACATTACTATTGAAACAGATGAAGATGATCTCATTGGTGGATTCCGCCTTATCAACGGCGAAACCGTTTGGCACAATGGTCCAGTCATCGAAGCCCTGGAGCGCGGTGCGGTTCTACTGCTTGACGAGATTGACCTGGCTTCCAACAAGATTCTTTGCCTTCAATCGATTCTTGAAGGTAAAGGAGTTTTCTTGAAAAAAATTGGTAAGTGGGTAAATCCTAAAAAAGGATTCAATATCATTGCTACTGCCAACACTAAAGGTAAAGGTTCTGATGACGGTCGTTTCATTGGCACCAATGTCCTGAACGAAGCATTTCTTGAGCGTTTCCCTGTGACATTTGAGCAGTCTTATCCTTCTCCTACTACCGAGCAGAAAATCCTTGAAGGTGTTGCTCTGGACTTGGGTGTAGAAGACAAAGATTTCTGTAAGCGCCTGGTGGATTGGGGTGACATCATCCGCAAGACTTTCTACGATGGTGGTATTGAGGAAATCATCAGCACCCGTCGCCTGGTTCATATTATTCGTGCTTATAGTATCTTCAACGATAAGGCAAAAGCACTTCAAGTTTGTATCAATCGTTTTGATGATGAAACTAAACAGGCATTCATTGAACTGTATGACAAAGTGGATGCTGATTTCCAAATGCCTTCTGAAGAGTCGATTGACACATTCTAGTCGGTTTGATATAATTGGGGAAGGTAAAAATGAGCCTTTCCCTTTATTATGGATGAACATCCTTATGCTATCAATGATGGTATGCTCCCGTGGGGGCACAGCGATTATGAATTTTTGACTGCTAATCCAAATATGACTGATATTATTTCTAACTCTCCTGCAACTCCTTGGAAGTATAATGAAGAAGAGATTGTTAAAGAACTCCTTGAATACATCCGTGGCACTTATACGCAACACTATTCTGCAGGTGATGACAAGATTCAAACTCTTGATTTGATTGAAGCTTGTGGTGATGGTGAAGCATTTTGTCGAAGCAATATTCTGAAGTATGCTTCTCGATATGACAAAAAGGGAACTGCTCGCCGTGACATTATGAAGATTCTGCACTATGCTGTTCTTCTAATGAATTTCAATGACAAAAACGCACAACGCGAAATCTATCCTCAATGAAACTGAAATCCAACAATATGAAACTGTCTGATCGCACACTCAACCTTCTCAAGAACTTTTCTTCAATCAATCAGTCTATTCTCTTCAAAGAAGGAACTAAATTGAGGACAATCTCTGTGATGAAGAATATCCTTGCAGAAGCAAATATTTCTGAAGACATTCCCCGTGACTTTGGCATTTATGATCTGAATCAGTTCCTTAATGGTCTTAACTTGCATCAGAATGCAGAACTTGACTTTCAGAATGATGGTTATGTGGTTATCAAAGAAGGTCGATCTCGATCCAAGTATTTCTTTGCAGACCCTAATGTCATTGTGACTCCTCCAGAGAAGTCTATTTCTCTGCCTACTGAAGATGTATGTTTCACTCTTGATACTAATCAACTGGATAAACTGTTGAAAGCAGCAGCAGTGTATCAACTGCCAGACCTTTCTGCAGTTGGTGAAGCAGGTGTAGTCAAACTTGTTGTTCGCGATAAGAAGAACGAAACTTCTAATGACTTCTCTGTTATTGTTGGTGAAACTGAAAGTGAGTTCTCTTTCAACTTTAAAGTTGAGAATATTAAGATTATTCCTGGTTCTTATGAAGTAGTTGTATCCAAGAAACTGTTGTCTCGTTTCAAGAGTACCCAATATGATCTGACTTACTATATTGCACTCGAACCCGATTCTACATTTGAATGAGGTATATTGTGAGATATCAACTTCCAGGTGATACTCGTTACCTGGAAGTAACTGTTGAGGCAAATAACCAGTGTCATGCGACAAAAGTTGCTCAAGCACAAATTCCCTCTGCTAAAATTGTTGGTGGTCCGCAACCTGTGAAATGAAAGACTGGAAAAATGTATTTGAAAATCTTACAGAAAAAGAAAAACGCAATCTTGCAATTCTTCGAGTATTAGAATGTACTAATGGTATTATTCAATATTCTTATCGAAGGAATGATCCGTGGGCACTATCTATTGAAGATACTAGAAAATCCATGAAGTTTAGCATGTCCTGTATTAAGAATATGCAAATTCCTCTTAAAGAAGAAACAATTACTTTCGGTGATGATCTTGCAGAAACTTTCGGACAAATTCGTGATTTGTATGTGAGTGGAACAAAGAAAGGGAATAAAGAAGACTTTTCTGAATTCATGCGTATCTCTTCTATTATGATTAATGTTCTTGGAAAGGAGAGAATTTTAGAAGCACAAAAAGTTTTATCACAACAAATATGCGACATTCCCCCAGACAAACTACAATGGGGTGTGGATTATATGATGCAATTTATAGTTGATGAAACAAAAAACAATTCCGATTGATGTTGCAATGAGAGTATTGGGCAGCATTCTTGTGATTGCTGCTTATTTTATTGTTTTGCATGTAAGTGTAACATTTGGAGTAATTTTACACTTTGTTGCAGACTTTATTTCAGTTCCTTACTTTGTTAGGACAAAATCTTGGGATGTGGTTATTATGCTTACATTCCTGTTGATAATTTCTTTATCAAAATTGTTATGAACATTTTTGTCACAAGTTCAGATCCTTGGGAATCCGCTAGGGTTCTTCCAGACAAACACATTGTTAAAATGCCCCTAGAGACTTGTCAGATGCTTGCTATTGTTGCTTCTGATAAATGGGGACGTGGGTTCGGCACTCTTCCCAAAGCAGACGGTACTCCCTATGCGACTGAGAAGGGTGCTTTTCGCAATCATCCCTGCACTATCTGGGCAAATGAATTTGTGATGAATTGGCAATGGTTGCTTGAACATGGCATTGCTCTCTGTGATGAGTACAAGATGCGTTATGGTAAGGTCCATACTTGCTTTCGTACCTTGATGGTAGCAAAGGATATATTCCCTTCAGGAGACCCTACAGGGCGTTCTGGGAAGGGTCCTACACCCTTCGTAAGGGCAATGCCTGACGAGTACAAACTTGACACAAGCATCTCCACCTTTGATGCTTACAAAATGTATATTGCATCTAAACCGTGGGTGTGCGATAATTATCTTCGTATCCCCGACCGTAAACCTGACTGGGTATAATTATGAATCGTAATGAATTTCTTTGGGTCGAAAAATATCGTCCTAAAACTATTGACGAGTGCATTCTTCCCGATGCTACCAAGAAGACTTTCAAAGACTTCCTAGATAAAGGTGAGGTTCCTAATCTTCTTTTGTCTGGACCTCCTGGTGTGGGTAAAACCACTGTTGCAAAAGCACTATGCCACGAACTTGGAGTTGACTATTATGTCATTAACGGATCTGACGAAGGACGGTTTCTGGACACGGTACGGAACCAAGCAAAAAACTTTGCATCGACCGTCTCACTTTCTTCGACTGCAAAACACAAAGTCATCATCATTGATGAGGCAGATAACACAGGGAACGATGTTCAACTCCTCCTACGGGCTAATATTGAGACGTTTTATAACAACTGCCGATTCATCTTCACCTGCAACTACAAAAACAAAATCATCGAACCTCTCCACTCTCGATGTGCCGTTGTCGAGTTTGGAATCAAAGGAAAAGAAAAAGCACAAATTGCTGCAGGATTCTTCGGTCGTCTCAAACAAATCCTGGATGCAGAAGGTATTGAATATGATAACAAGGTCTTGGTAGAACTTATCAATAAGCACTTCCCAGATTGGCGTCGTGTTTTGAATGAGTGTCAACGATACTCAACTAGTGGTAAAATTGACTCTGCTATTCTTGCTACTTTCTCTGATGTTTCTGTAAATGACCTCATTAAAAACCTCAAGCAAAAGAACTTCACTGAAGTCCGTAAGTGGGTTGTTAATAATCTGGACAATGATTCTGGGGTATTGCTTCGTCGTATTTACGATGCTCTTCTTACATCCCTTGAAAACAATAGCGTTCCTGCTGCTGTGCTTATTGTTGCTAAGTATCAGTATCAGATTGCCTTCGTTGCTGACCAAGAAATTAACTTCTTGGCGGCACTAACTGAAATTATGGTAGAATGCGAGTTTAAGTAATTAATTTAGAACTATGAACGTAAAACTATTTCGTATTATCACTGGTGAAGAAGTCGTTGCAGAACTTCTTTCCGAAAACGACACAACCGTGACTGTGCAGAATGGTCTGGTTGTTCTTCCCACAGGTCAAAGTGTTGGATTTGCTCCATGGGCAACTGTGATTGATGAGGATAACTCAGAGATCGTTATGTCCAAAACTCATGTTGTTTACATTGCAGAAGTTAATTCTAGTGTGAAGAAAAAGTATAATGAACTTTATGGAAGTAAATTGATTACTCCTGATGAAAAGAAACTGATTCTCTGATTATGAAAAAGAAAAAACAGCATCAAGTAAAATCCAGATTCTATTATATTTTCTGGGGAACTGCTACAGTAGCAGTAGTTTTTGGACAAATTTATGTTGGAAGTGGGTATCGTATGATGTCTGAAAGTTTTAACAGACTTATTGATATTGCTACTGAAAAAGTATATTATGAAGAATATGAATGCGAATTTGAAATCTTTTAAGACACCTTTACGATATCCTGGTGGCAAGTCCCGTGCTTGCGTCAAACTGGAACAATACCTTCCAGACCTTCGTGATTATAGGGAGTATCGTGAGCCCTTTATTGGTGGGGGCAGCGTTGCTATTCACATCAGCAAGAAGTATCCAAGTCTTGATATTTGGGTAAACGATTTATATGAACCTTTGTATAACTTCTGGTGTATTCTTCGTGATGAACCAGAAGATTTGTGTGAAGTTCTGAAGGAATACAAGTCTAAACATTCAACACCAGAACTTGCAAAAGACTTATTTCTTCAGATGAAAACTGAAGTAGACGATAAAGAGAATCCGCATTTGCAGAGGGCAGCAGCATTTTATGTTGTAAACAAGTGTAGTTTCTCTGGTCTTACTGAATCATCTTCTTTTAGTAAGCAGGCATCCAACTCAAATTTCTCTATGAGGGGTATTGAGAAACTTCCTGGATATGGAAGTATCGTCAAGGACTGGAAGATTACTAATCTTCGTTATCAGGAACTCCTTACTGACGATAGAAATGTATTCACATATCTTGACCCACCATATGAGATTGGTTCTAACTTGTATGGTAAGCGTGGGTCAATGCATAAAGGATTTGATCACGATGGTTTTGCTGTAATCTGTGATCGTTTTATTGGTCCTCAACTTATATCCTACAATTCATCTCAATTAATTCGTGATAGATTTAGTGGATGGGGTGTAGGTGAGTTTGACCTTACATATACAATGAGGTCAGTTGGTGAATATATGCGAGAGCAAAAAAGCAGAAAGGAACTTGTGTTATTTAATTATGGAACTGAAGGACTGGTTGAACTCAATTAATTTTACTAAAGAAGATTTGTCGGAGGAAATTAGTTCATATCCTCCTTATATTATTAATCGTTGTTTGTCTGGACATATTGATTGCATCCTCTTTGCAAATGAGATGAATATGAATCATCATATAAGCAAAGATATGCAATATTTGTTTTATCTAAATAGTCTTAGGAAAAAGAAGAGATTCTCTCCCTGGATCCGAAAAGATAAGGTCAAAGATTTAGAATGCGTTAAACAATACTATGGATATAGTAATGAGAAAGCATCTCAAGCTTTGAGAATTCTGAATAAGGAACAATTAGATTTTATTAAACAACGACTTGAAACTGGCGGAACGAAATGACTACTCAAACAATTGAACCTCAGGTAAACTGGTCTCCTAATATGATGGTGGAGGTCACTTTGAATGAACCAGATGACTTTTTGAAAGTGCGAGAAACTTTGACTCGTATTGGGGTTGCATCTAGGAAAGAGAAAAAGCTCTATCAATCGTGCCATATCCTACATAAACAGGGACGATATTACATTGTCCACTTTAAGGAATTGTTTGCTCTAGATGGCAAGCACGCAAATCTTACTGTGAATGATGTTCAACGTCGTAATCGTATCGTAAGACTTCTTGCCGACTGGGGTCTTATTGGTATTGTGAATGATGAAGCAGTGCTTGACATTGCACCACTGAATCAGATTAAAGTTCTTGCATATAAGGATAAGTCTGATTGGGTATTGGAGCAGAAGTATAATATTGGTAAGAAAGGAAAGACTCAGGAAGAGGCATAAATAGTTCCGTGCTTTTCGTGCGGCACACTCTACAATCGGAACACCCGTGACCTCAGGAAGTGCTTGACACTCCTGAGGTTTTCTTTTATAGTTTAAGTAATATAATTTCAATTATGAGTGATATAAAACTGTATAACGATAATTGTATGAATATTTTTCCGTCACTTGGTGATGGTAGTATTCATCTCACATTGACAGATATCCCTTACGATGAAGTAAATCGTAAGAGTGGTGGTCTTCGTAACTTAGATAAGAGTAAAGCAGATATTATTACGTTTCCTCTGGATGATTTTATTGATGAAGTTGTTCGTGTAACTTCTGGTAGCATTTATATTTTTTGTGGATCTGTTCAAGTATCTCATATTCGTGATCGTCTGATTGGTCACGATTTATCTGTTCGTCATTGTATTTGGGAGAAAACCAATCCTTCTCCGATGAATGGGCAGCATATGTGGTTATCAAGCATTGAGAATTGTGTGTTTGCTAGGAAGAAAGGTGCATACTTTGACATAAAAGAAAGATGTAAGTCTGCTGTATGGAGAGAACCTACGGAAAAATATAAAGGTCACCCTACACCTAAACCGATCAAACTCATGGAGAGACTGATTCAAGCAAGTTCAAAACCTGAAGATATCGTTCTGGATCCTTGTATGGGTAGTGGTGCTGTGGGTATTGCTGCCAAGCGTTGTAGAAGAAAGTTTGTAGGTATTGAAATGGATACAAACTATTACAATATCACGCAAGATAGAATTGATACTGCTGTCAAGGGCATTGGGGAAAAAATTGACGTTATGTCCTTTATGTGATGGTTTTGTAACAAAGGGTCTGACCCCTTGACGACCCCCCTCAAATGGTCTATAGTACATTCAGTTCAGTCAAGCGAATCGCTACGACTTGAACCTCCATAACCTTTTTAGGAGTTTATTATGTCTCATTTCCCTATCGGCATTTGTGAAGTGCCTGATATTTCCCGTCTTCCGAATCGTGCAGAACGTCGCAAGTTTCGTTCTGCTAGGTATTCTCATACCTTTACTGAAGAGATTGCCAAAATTGACATTGGTGGAAAAACTGTAAAAAACACCGCACGCTCTGGTGGCACTGATAATAAGAATACTGATGATCTTTTCGGTGAATTTGAAAAGGGTGTTCGTTACGATCAGTTGCCACCGATTGTTGTGAAGATCGGGAACACTTACTATTTGATCGATGGATTCACCCGTATTCGTGCTCTCAAGCGTCGTGGTCAAGTTTCATGGGCATTTGATGTCTATGAAATGAACGATGGTTATACCATTGAAGATCTCCGTGATGAGATTGGTTTGGGTGCAAATGACCATGCAAAGTGTAAATCTGCAACTAAAGATGATTTCAAGACTCGCGCTAGTGCATGGGTCCAACGTCAAAACCGTGTTGTCTCTAAAGAAGAAGTGAAGGATTGGATTAACTCAATTTATCACACTTTCACCCAAAAAGAAGTTAGTGGAATGGCAAAATCTGTCATTGACAATGCATATGCAAGCACTACTCTTACTTCTTTCAATTCTGATGAAGCAGCAGCGTATCTTCTTGATGAGGGTTACAAAGTAAATGGCAAAGCAGATTCTGATGGTCTTGTTGGAAGACTTGTTTGCGCTGAACCTAATGGCACTTATGGTCCTCGCAATTTTTGTCACATGCTGAAGGACGTTGCAAAAGGCAAGCGTTCTCGTATTCACATGTATCTTCATTCTGGTAAGAAGATTACTGATCCTGCAAAACTGATCTCTGATCAGAAAGAAGAGTTTGAAACTCTTTGGAGTGCTGTAAAGGAGTGTGCTGTTCTTCTTAAGCACGATCCTGATTGGACTCCCTTTGAGTTTGGTGTTCGTCCCTCTCAGATCCTTGATAAGGATCCTGATGGTGGAGTAGTCAAACTTTGACCTAGAAATAACCGAATAAAAAATTACGGGGTTCACTACCCCGTTTTTTTATGTTTTATGCTATAAATATGTATGGACGCCTTCGGGGTCCACACAATCAAATCTCGCTTTAAAAGGAGAAGTACAAATGACTAACCTCATGAAGTATCATGCTGCAAACATGGATCAACTGTTTGACCGTATAAATAGAAACAGTATTGGTATGGATGAATACTTTGATCGTCTGTTTAGACTGCAAGAAACAACGACAAACTATCCTCCATATAATCTAGTCACGGTCAGCAGCACAGAATCGAGACTAGAACTCGCATTAGCAGGATTCAAAAAAGCAGAAGTCAATGTCTACACTCAAGACGGAAAACTCTTTGTCGAAGGACAGAAAGAGGATAAAGAAACTGGAACCGATTATGTCCACAGAGGAGTGGCTCAGAGATCTTTCACCAGATCTTGGACCCTCTCAGATGAAACGGAAGTTGGATCAGTTGTATTTGAGGATGGGTTACTGACAGTAACATTACAAAAGATTGTTCCAGATCATCATAAGAGAAAGGATTATCTCTAAATCCTGACTATTTTCTGCTGCGGTTGATACAGAAGTGTATCACAGTGATACAGTATAATATAGATAGTTATGTAAAAACAAGGAGGACGACTTATGAATCTCACAGCCGCCACTCTTGCAATTGGAACAGCAATGACTCTTTTTAGCAGTTGGACCATCGGCAGTGTACTACCCTAATGGACCACCCACAGCAGAAATCTTTCTAACAACTCCATAAATAAAATTGAATATCGTCGTCGCAGACGGAGGGGTAACTGGCCAAATCCAGTTGCAACCCCTCCTTTTTTATGGTATATTAAATGGGAGGTATAAAAAAATTATGACAGTAAAACTTGCCGTTCTGAAATCTGGTGAAGATATTATCTCTGATATGCAAGAGATGGTTATCAAACAAGACGAAGAAGAAAAAGTAATTGGGTATATTTTCAAAAGACCGTGTGTTGTAAAACTTGAAAATAAACAAAACCTTTCTGACCTACAAGGAAACAGGTCTTTTGAAATTGGTATGTTTCCTTGGATTCCACTGTCAGCAGATCAGGATGTTCCCGTTTCTGCAGACTGGGTTATTACATTAGTAGAACCCATAGAAAAATTAAAAATTATGTATGAAAAAGGAGTTTTGAACAATGCCGAAGCAGATAAAACTTTTGGTGATGATGAACAACCAGATTCTGATATCGGAGATTGATGAAGTTGGTTCTGAAATTGGAGAACCTGATTGTAAACTTATAGAACCTTTTATTCTCAACCAGGCAGATATGACACTTTCGCCTTGGTTGGTTGAATATACGAATCAGAATACTTGTATGATCCACTCTGATAAGATTCTGACTATTTGTGACCCTAAACCCACTCTACTTGAAAAGTACCAAGACCTGATTAAATAATGCGATTCTACACCAATGTTCAAATGATCGGGAATCATTTTCTCGTTCGTGGATATGATAATGGCAAACATGTAATGTTTAGGGAAGAGTATTCGCCTACATTATTTGTTCCTTCAAAAAAGAAAACAAAATATAAAACTTTGGAAGGAGAATTTGTAGAACCTATTAGTCCTGGATTGGTGCGGGACTGTAGGGAATTCATCAAAAAGTATGATGGAGTGGATAACTTTAAAATCTATGGAAACGATAGATACATTTATCAGTATATTTCTGAGAAGTATCCTGAAGATGAAATTAAGTTTGATGCAACAAAAATTAAAATCTCAACAATTGATATTGAGGTTAAATCGGAAAATGGATTTCCAGATGTTGAATCTGCAGCAGAAGAAGTCTTGCTTATTACGGTGCAAGACTATACTACTAAACAGATTCGTACTTGGGGTCAAGGACCTTTCGATAATAAGCAATCAAATGTAATTTATAAAGAGTTTGAATCTGAGCACGAACTTCTAAGTTCTTTTATTAACTGGTGGATGGTTGAAGAGAACACCCCTGAGGTTGTGACTGGATGGAATAGTGAATTGTATGATATGCCATACTTGGTTCGTCGTATTAATCGTGTTCTTGGTGAAAAACTAATGAAACGTCTTTCACCTTGGGGTCTTGTTACTGAAAAAGAAACTTATATTGCTGGACGCAAAAATATTTCCTACGATGTTGGTGGTATTACTCAACTTGATTATCTTAACCTTTACAAGAAGTTTACTTATAAAGCGCAAGAATCTTACCGACTTGACTATATTGCAAGCGTTGAACTTGGGCAAAAGAAACTTGACCACTCCGAGTTCGACACATTCAAAGACTTCTACACCAACGGATGGCAGAAGTTTGTAGAGTACAACATCATTGACGTGGAACTTGTTGACCGTATGGAAGACAAGATGAAACTGATTGAACTTGCAATTGTTATGGCATATGACGCTAAAGCAAACTATGCCGATGTATTTTCACAAGTTCGTATGTGGGATACGATTATCTACAATTATCTCAAAAAGAGAAACATTGTAATTCCTCCCATTGTTCGTTCTGATAAAGATTCAAAGTATGCTGGTGCCTATGTTAAAGAACCAATTCCTGGAAAGTATGATTATGTTGTAAGTTTTGATTTGAATTCACTTTATCCTCATTTGATTATGCAATATAATATTTCTCCAGAGACTCTTTTGGATGAAAGGCATCCTACAGTAACAGTTAATAAGATTCTCAATGAAGAAATAAATTTTGAGATGTACAAAGATAATGCAGTGTGTGCTAACGGTGCAATGTATCGTAAAGATGTGCGTGGATTTCTTCCAGAACTTATGGAAAAGATTTATAAAGATCGTACAATCTTTAAAAAGAAAATGCTTGTAGCAAAACAAGCGTATGAAAAGACTCCAACAAAGGAACTAGAAAAGGAGATTGCACGATGTAATAACATTCAGATGGCACGCAAGATTCAGTTGAACTCTGCTTATGGTGCTATTGGTAATCAATACTTTCGATATTACAAACTTGAAAATGCAGAAGCAATTACACTTTCTGGTCAAGTTTCTATTCGGTGGATTGAAGGTAAAGTGAATGGTTATCTAAATACCCTTTTAAAAACAGAGAAAGTCGATTATGTTATTGCATCTGACACTGACTCAATTTATCTTAATTTTGGACCTCTTGTTAGTAAATTTTTTGCTAATAAGTCTGGCGACAAAGCAGCAATTATTTCAATTCTTGATAAGATCTGCCAAGAGAAGTTGGAACCATTCATCGAATCCAGTTATCAGGAACTTGCGAATTACGTTTCGGCATATGAACAGAAGATGAAGATGAAGCGTGAGAACATCGCTGATCGTGGTATCTGGACTGCAAAGAAACGCTACATTCTTAATGTATGGGATAGTGAGGGTGTTCGCTATTCTGAACCTAAACTTAAGATTATGGGTATCGAAGCAGTTAAGTCATCAACACCCGCACCTTGTAGAAAGATGATTAAGGACGCACTCAAGTTGATGATGAGTGGAACAGAAGATGAGGTGATTGACTATATTGAAAGGTGTAGGAAAGAATTTAAATCACTTCCTCCCGAAGAAATTTCTTTTCCACGTAGTGTTTCTGATATTAGTAAATATAGATGTTCTAGTAACATCTACACAAAAGGAACTCCTATTCATGTGAGGGGAGCACTCCTTTATAACTATTATATTAAACAAAACAAACTTGACAATAAGTATTCATTGATTCAAAACGGTGAGAAGATTAAGTTCTGCTATCTCAAAAAACCAAATGTGATTCATGAGAATATTATTTCTTTCATTCAAGACTTTCCAAGAGAACTTCAAATTGACAAATACGTTGACTATCAACTACAATTTGAGAAAGCATTCTTGGATCCTCTGAAGACTATTCTTGATGCTATTGGATGGAGTGTCGAAAAAACTGTAAACCTTGATTCATTTTTCTCTTAATGGACTTTCTAAAAGATATTGTAAAAGAAATTGGCGATGACTTCACAAAACTCGCAGCAGATATTGACGAGTCTGAAACTTATGTGGACACAGGTTCGTACATTTTTAACGGACTTTGTTCAGGGTCTATATTTGGCGGTGTATCTGGGAATAAGATTACTGCCATTGCTGGTGAGTCTAGTACTGGAAAAACCTTCTTTTCTTTGGCTGTTGTTAAAAACTTTCTCGATTCTAACCCTGATAGTTATTGCCTTTACTTTGATACTGAAGCCGCAATTACTAAGTCTCTTATTGAGTCCCGTGGCATTGATACCACTCGCCTAGTGGTTGTGAATGTCGTCACTGTAGAGGAGTTTCGTAGTAAAGCACTCCGTGCTGTAGATATGTATCTAAAAGCATCAGAAGATGATCGCAAACCTTGTATGTTTGTGCTAGACTCTTTGGGAATGCTTTCCACTGAGAAAGAAATTACGGATGCACTCAATGATAAGCAAGTTCGGGACATGACCAAATCCCAACTCATTAAAGGTGCTTTCCGTATGCTCACCCTCAAACTTGGTCAAGCAAAAATTCCTATGATTGTCACTAACCACACCTACGATGTCATTGGCGCTTATGTTCCTACAAAGGAAATGGGAGGCGGTAGCGGTCTTAAGTATGCTGCTTCTACTATCATCCATCTCAGCAAGAAAAAAGAAAAGGACGGAACAGAAATTGTTGGAAATCTTATCAAGGCAAAGACTGCTAAGTCGCGTTTAAGTAAGGAGAACAAGGATGTTACAGTGCGTTTGTATTACGATGAGCGTGGTCTTGATCGATATTATGGTCTTCTTGAACTTGGTGAAATTGGCGGACTTTGGAAAAACGTTGCTGGTCGATATGAAATGAGTGTTGACGGCGAAACCAAAAAGGTTTATGCTAAGGCAATCTTAAAAGATCCAGAAACATATTTCACTCCAGAAGTGATGGAAAAATTAGACCAAATTGCACGAAAGGAATTTAGTTATGGAGAAGGTTGAGTTTCTAATTCTTAGAAACCTTTTATTTAATGATGATTATGCAAGAAAGGTAATTCCTTTTATTAAAAATGAATACTTTGAAGATCCACATCAAAAAATTATTTTTGAAGAAATCTTCAAGTTTGTCCAAGAATACAATCAACTTGCAACTAAAGAAGTTCTTCTGATTGAAGTTGAGAAGCGTAGTGATGTGAATGAGTCTTCTTTCAAAGAACTTGTTCGCATTATTCAGTGTTTAGAAGATGTTCCTGTAGAACAGGGATGGTTAACTGATACAACCGAAAAGTGGTGTCGTGATCGTGCCATTTATTTGGCACTTATGGAGTCTATTAACATTGCCGATGGTGGTGATGAGAAAAAGAACCGTGATGCTATTCCATCAATTCTATCTGATGCACTATCAGTAAGTTTTGATAATCACATCGGTCATGATTACTTACAAGATTATGAATCACGATACGAAACCTATCATAGAAAGGAGGAAAAAATTGAATTTGATATCGACTACTTTAACAAAATCACGAAAGGTGGGCTCCCTAACAAAACTCTTAACATCGCGCTTGCTGGTACAGGCGTCGGGAAGTCTCTATTCATGTGCCATGTGGCTAGCTCCGTCTTGCTCCAAGGGAGGAACGTTCTGTACATTACAATGGAAATGGCAGAAGAACGCATTGCTGAACGAATTGACGCGAACCTCCTGAATGTTCCTATTCAGGATATTGTTGAACTGCCAAAGAGTATGTTTGAAACCAAGGTAAATAATCTTGCCAAGAAAACTCAAGGCACCTTGATTATCAAGGAGTATCCTACTGCTTCTGCTCATGCTGGACACTTTAAATCACTTCTTAATGAATTGTCACTTAAGAAGTCATTTAGACCTGATATTATTTTCATTGATTACCTTAATATATGTGCTTCCAGCAGGTATCGCGGAAACAGCACTGTCAATTCATATAGCTATATCAAAGCTATTGCTGAAGAGCTTAGAGGACTGGCTGTTGAAGCAAACGTCCCTATCGTTTCTGCCACGCAGACCACTCGTTCTGGTTATGGTAGCTCTGATGTTGAGCTTACTGACACTTCTGAGTCCTTTGGTCTCCCTGCTACTGCTGATCTTATGTTTGCCCTTATTTCAACTGATGAACTTGAAGAACTGGGACAGTTATTAGTTAAGCAGTTAAAAAACCGTTATAACGATCCAACGATTCATAAGCGTTTTATTGTTGGTATTGATCGTGCCAAGATGCGTTTGTATGATTGTGAACAAAGTGCTCAAAGTGATATCCTTGACAACAAACAAGAAGAGGAGTATGATTTTGAGGATAGAAAACCTAAAAAATCATTTGAGGGATTTAATTTCTGATGTCTAATGTTGATACCAAAAAATATATTGAATTTGTCAATGGAGTCACCTCTCTACCATCGCAAAACTATTCGGATTTCACCGCTCGTCTTTATGAATTGGAAAAGCAGGGATTTCCTACCGAGCGACTGCTTACTGCTGCTGTAGGTATGTCTGCTGAAGCAGGTGAATTTACTGAAATTGTCAAAAAGATTATTTTTCAAGGCAAACCTGTCAATGAAGAAAACTTGTTTCACCTAAAGCGTGAACTTGGCGACATTATGTGGTATGTTGCTCAGGCATGTATGGGTCTTGATACAACTATTGATGAAATTATTGAGATGAATGTTGATAAACTGAAGTCTCGTTATCCTGGTGGAGAGTTTGATGTCCACTATTCTGAAAACCGTAAGGAGGGAGACCTGTGACTAAAAGAGAATTTCTAGATACCAAAGGTCAAACTTGGGAATGGGAAGAGACTGAAGAAACCCGTAAGGCAGTAGAAGAACTACATAAAACCATTCGAGAACTTGAATCCCAAGCACCAGATTATGGGGTAGGTAAATGAAAAAACTTACACTTGAGGATTATCAAAAAGCAGGTGAAGAGTTCTGGCCTAAGTATTGGTACATTGCCAAAGAACTTGGGGAAGACTCCAAAACAGAAGATGTCCTAAAAGTTATGGAGGCAATTGGAGGAATTGCTCTTAAATTAAAACTTGAAGAGGCAGTAGCACCTTTTGGATTTAATAAGAAAAAAGAAGAAAATGAGCAAAACTAATATTCACCCAGAAATTGCCGAAGTTGAATGGATTGACGATTTATTCTATGTAGAAAAAAGTCGTGGAGGACTTTGGAAAAGCGTTTTAAAAGATGGTAAAGACTTTCTTTTCTCGATAGAAAAAGATGAAGTAATTAAAGTAACACGCTGGTATCTTAAATGTGAACAAGAAGGAACTTTGCATCTATATACTAGAGTCGTAAATGATGGATTTGTTGGAGGTAAATTATGAGTAATGTAACTATTGAAATGGATGTATATACTGCAGCAGCAGTACGCCAAGCACTCTTTAGAGAGCAAGATGGATATACTTATGATGAAACATGTGTTCCAGAACGCATTGTCAATATTCGTAAAGTAATTGCAGATGTTGATGCAGGCATCGAGTCTGTGGTAAAATCTGAAAAAGAAAATCTGGAAACAGAATCTGAATGACCCTTCGGGGTTTATCGGGGGGATTAGTTTAGTGGTAAAATGGGTGCTTTGCAAGCACTAGTCACCAGTTCGACTCTGGTATCTTCCATAAATAAAATTAAAAAATGCCACAGTTTAACGAAACTCTTGCATTAAACCAGGCACTTATGGCAATTCAAAGTGCAAAAGAAGTTGATGATGTATCCGTTAAAAAGGCATCGGCAACGCTAGTAACCTATACTATCAAATCAAAAGATAGGTTGACTACACGAGAGGCAGTAAGGAGTCAACTTTTATCTGCTGGATTTCCAAAGAACAAGGTTATTCAAAAACTGGTTTCGAGTGAATCCTCAATGGAGATCATAGAAACAAAACCAGGAAAAACCAACTATCGTTTTGTATTTAAACCCACCAGAGGTGGAATGTCACAAACGACATTGAATGCTTCTATTACAGAGCTATTTCCTTGTATTGCATTTATTACTGGAATCAAATCAAGATCAGTAAAAAATAATAAAGATTTTTACAATAAAATTATTGCCAATAATAATCCATCACTGCCTTGTTATGTAAATGCTAGGGATGCCGCCGCAGGAAAGGAATTCATTGAAAAAGCGGAGAATGGTAAATTTGATGAAAAAGTTAAAAATGCCCTCAACGTTTTAAGGTGGATTGAAGGTGTAAACAGAAAACATCCAATCACAAATGTCTTTTGGGGATACAGAGCAAAACCAAAAGGTGTTAGATCAAATCATCCAGGTGATATTTTCCTTCAATTTACAAATGGACAAATGCTTGGTGTGAGTTTAAAGGCAGGTGGGGCAACCACTGATGAACCAAAACTCAATACTTATGTAAAACCCATTTATGATTTTTATGGTAAAAGTAGAGAATATGAAGCATTAAGAGATAAACTTTGGCCACAGTACATGCAAGTATCTGGTGTGACCGAAGATGATAAGAAGAGGTGGGGGACCAAAGCACTTGCAATGAAAACATATGAATTTGAGAAAACTAATCCAACCGCATATGATGCTCTTTATGATCAGAATTTGGCAATTATTAAACAGGAACTTGCCAATCTTTTGAATAGTGATATGCAAAAAACGAAGAGATGGTTACTTGAAAACTTGACCAATCAAGATCGTGAGGTTCCATTGGTGGTTGTCAAAGCAACTCAAGCAACTGCTAGAAGAGACAAGTCAAGTGATATTTTAACTGAAGCACTGGCATCAGTAAGTAGTATAATGGCATCACCAACTCCCAAGAGTGGTTCTTCAAAACAGGGTTGGTTTATTAGATTGAGTGATGGATCTAAACTTGAACTTGATTTCACTACTAGAACAAACAAAGTTGGTGCAATGCACAAGTTAGGTCAATTTGCAAATCTTGCAGTAAAATTCAATAAAGTGAAAACTGTTTGATTGTTTAAACGATACTCTAATAAATATAGTATAAGGACTTACAATATAAATGAAGAACTTTCTAAAATTCTTTACTGAAGCAAAAGCATCCGTCGCATCTGAAAGAGCCAAGAAAATGGGTCTTAAGGGTGATGGGCACGGTGGATGGTATAATGCTGCGGGAGAGTTTGTTGCTAAGACCGAGGGTGGTGAATTAAAGTTTTATAATAAGGGACAAAAACCTGGTAAAGACCAACCAGAAGATGCTGAAAAGAAAGCACAAGCAGCAACAACTCCACAAAAGATAGCATCTCCTATAGCACCAGTGGGGCAAGAGGGAGAAGAGATTGAATCCAATTCACTAACTGTTGTATTTGGTCGTTTCAATCCACCAACAACAGGTCATAAAAAACTTCTTGATACTGCACACAGAATTTCCTCAGGTTCTGACTTTAAGGTATATCCATCAAGAACACAGGATTCTAAAAAGAATCCTTTAAACCCAGATACAAAAATTAAATATATGAAAAAAATGTTCCCTAGATACGAGGAGAACATTATTAATGATGATAATATGAAAACTATCTTTAATGTTCTTCAAGGAGCATATGATGATGGATACACTGAAGTCACTATTGTTGTTGGTGCAGATAGACTTGGTGAGTTTAAGAACCTTGCTAATAAGTATAATGGGGAATTGTATGATTTTGAAAATATCAATGTAGTATCTGCTGGTGAAAGAGATGCAGATGCTGAAGGTGTAGAGGGAATGTCTGCATCCAAGATGCGTAAAGCAGCATCAGAGAATGACTTTAAAACTTTCCGTTCAGGCATTCCAAATGCATTAAGTGATGAAGAAACAAAATCATTATTCGCAGATGTTCGAAAAAATATGAAGTTATCTTCTAAAAAAGAAGTTAAGGAATTATGGCAGATTGCTCCTAAACTTGATATGAATAATTTGCGTGAGAACTATGTAACAGATAGAATTTATCGTATTGGCGATACTGTAGAGAATCTTAATACTGGTCTTGTTGGTGAAGTTATTCGTAGGGGAACAAATCATTTAATTTGTCTGACTAATGAGAACTTAATGTTTAAATCATGGATTAAGGATGTAACGGAAGCAGTAGTAAATTATCCAGGACCTTCAGGTGTTCCAGCAAGTCAAAGAGAGATTGGAACAGATTCCTTTAGAGAATATGCTCAGAGAATGACTGGCACTAATGCCATCAAGAATTTCATAAATAAGTATAAGGCTAAAAAGTAAGATTCTATACTCATGACTCATCTCAACAATATCTCCAAAGTATACATGGAGAAGGTTGCTAAACCTGACTTTCTTGACTTAGACAAGGATGGTAATAAGAAAGAGCCTATGAAAAAGGCAGCAGTTGAAGCACCTAAGGAAAGGTTGAAGACTGACCGTGATGGTTATCGTGTTTCCAAAAAAGATGCTGATGCTGCTAGAGAAAGACTACTAGCAAAAGCAAGAGCAAAACGTGCAAAGATGTCTGAAGCACTTGATCCTGTAGGTAAGGAAGATGCTGACGTTGATAATGACGGTAAGAAGAATACTAAGTCTGACAAGTATCTTCTAAATCGTCGTAAGGCAATTGGTAAAGCAATTGCTACAAGAAAAGAAGAAATTGAAATCACAGAGATTCACACACAGGCACATAAACCACACGAAGTTCCTGATAAAAATCTGAAAGGACTTGTAAAGAAAGCAGTCAAGAGAATTGATGCTGATAATGATGGTGATGTAGATACTAATGATCCCAAAGAAACTGAAATGGGAGAGTTTATTCCTTCACCTGATGGTAAAAAGAAAGTAAAAACCAAAGTCCAAAAAGAAAGTTATTCTAATTGGAGACAAGAACTTATTGAAGTTGCGGACGATGAACAAGAAACTGAAATTAAAGAAAAAAAAGTAAAAAATAAAATTATAATTAATCCAAATCTTGGCGAATCGGTTGAAGAACTTGGTGGAACATTGATTGAAATGATCGAAGTTGATGAAATTGATGTTCTTATTGAAAGTGTTTATGAGGAACTGATTGAAGAAGGTTACTCGGAAGATGATGTTGAGGAAGCGATTGAGTATAGTTTAATTGAGGCAAAAGTGACTTATGGTCACGATACGCCTACCAAGAGAGACGAGATGATGAAGAAAGCAAAGGGTCGTTTGAGATTCCTTGGTAGAAAAGCAAAAGAGAAGTTTGATTCTGCAAAGAAAAAAGTGGGAATGGCATCAGCACAAGCACAAGTTGCTGGTTACAACAAACTTAGAAATATAGCGCAGACTGCTGGTGATACAAAAAGAAGAGCAAAGAAAGCAGTAACTGATGTTCCTAAGAAGGCAAAGAAAAAAGGAAAGAGTTTACTCAGAAGAGCAGCACAGAAAGTTGTTGACCGTATGAGTGAAGAAACTCTGACCGAAAAACCAGGTGATGGATACCTTGGACCTACACCAATTCCAAATCCAATTCGTCTGGCACAGGATGTTGTTGATGCAACCAACCGTACTAATCAGAAAAAGGTTAATATGGTAAACAGGACTCTGGGTCGTGATGCTGCTTCAATGCCAAAGCACACTTACTTCAATAAAGGTCCTAGTGCAGCATCACAAAGATATCTTGGACTCAAAAATTCTTTTGAACCAGAAGGTGAGATGATTGGTGAAAAACTTAATATGAAGAAGGAGAAGATGGGTGATGTTATCAAGGACTTCTATAAGTCTGATGCTCCTCAATTCAAAGGTAAGTCAAAAGAAAAGCGTCGTGAAATGGCGATTGCTGCTAAATTGACTGCTGAAAGAGGTGGCAAGAAACTTGGCGAAGAAAACCTTGAAGAAGGTCTTCCACTTGCTTTAGGTGCTGGTGCTGCTGCGATTGGTGGTGCTGCATATTTGATCAATAGAGCAAAGAAGGCAGCAGATACCCACAGTGATAAGTCAGTTGGTAAACCAACTGTTCAAGGTGCAGCATCTGCGATTAGAAATAGAAATACTGAAATTGAGAAACTTAGATCTAGAATGAGAAATGAAGAGGCATCGGATGCAATGAAGGACCGTCGTCAAGAGCGTGGTGGCGTTGGTGGTAATCAACGCTATGATAAAGCACCTAAGGCACCTAATACCAAGAAGTTTGGTAAGGGTAAGATGATGGCACAGAAAGAAATGGAGAAAAAGCATGGTAAAGGTGCTTCCGCAATGGATATTGTAAAGGCACAAATCCGTGATAAGTATGGTAAAGATGCTATTATGGATACTAAGAAAAAGAAAAAGTGAAAAGATTGACGATATATAGATTGTAGACCTTGAGGTTCATCATGCTCGCACTCTTACTTCCATTAGCGTCAAAGGTAATCAAAGATGCTGTCGCACAAATTCCAGAAAATGAAGAACTTGGTGAGAAACTGGTTGAGATCTGTCTTGTTATCCTTGCTAAAGCGGTTAAGTTGACCAAAACTGATATGGACGATAAACTTCTTGAAGTTGTCGCTTCAGCAATTAAGGCAAGAGAAGCAGAGTGAATATGTAAGGAGATCTCATTTGTGGGGTCTCCTTTTTTTATAAATATTTGATAGCAAATAATTTTTTACGGTAGAAAGACATGGCACTCTGGGGAAATAACGATGCCGTTGGTTCTGGTGGCACAGTATCATTGAACTATGCCACTGGTGCTGTTACTGGCACTGGTACAACTTTTGGACAAACTGGTGCAGCACAAGAAGGTGATGTAATCAGATTTGGCGATCGTTCTAGTACATATTACGGTGATGCTGTTATCGTTAGCATTGCTGGCACACAATCTCTGACTATTGGTTCAACTGCTGGTCTGAGTGGTGCTGCTATTTCTGGCGCAGACTTTACTATCAGTCAACTTCCCAAGTACACTATTGGTGATTCTAAGTACAGTGAAGCATCATATGGCACTGAGGATTCCTTTGTGTATGGTGTTGCAGAAGCAGGAATGACTGCAACAGATAACACTTCATACCACCTGAGCCATGAAGGTTGGGTTGGAGTTACAACTTACAATGACAACGCTGGTAATCTGAGAGTTAAGTCTGAGGTTCTGGTTGCAATGTCTGGTATTACAACTGGTAATTCACCTGTATATGGCAACCCACCTGCTTGATAACATATGTTTTTTACTGAGTTGAATGAGGATAACTTCCTTTTATTTGCAATTAAAAACTATGAAAACCCTCAAGCAGTAACAAAAGAAGATTTTGATAAAGATTTAAATCATTTTAAGTATGTAAAACGATTATTAAAGAGATATAAGAATACGGGGGAACTCAAAGTTCCCCTTCTTATCAATCATTTTATTATTTTGTATAATATCTTTGGTGAAGCAGCAACACCGATGCTGTTTTTTAAAATTGAAAAAGAGTTGTGGTCTACGATAAAAACTTTTATATTATTTTTGAATCGTATTCCAGAATATCCAAAATGTTATATACATGATATACCCGTTGATATAAATTGTTTAGGTCAGTTACAGAAGATTTACAATGAAACAAGAGACTCTGAATAAAATTATAGACATTATTAGGGAATCATTGTATGAAGATGTTCCTACCAATAATGTTGGTGGAGGGCAGATTGCTGGAACTGCTGAAGCTGGAGATGATCCTCCAGTAAGAAGAAGAAAAAGAAAAAAATATCTTTACGGAAAAGGATTAAGAAAAATCTGGAAACCCGAAAATGGCGGAGCAAGTTAAAGTTGCGGTTTTAGAGGAAAGGTTGCAAAACTTTGAGGCAGTTGTTTCTAAATTAGATTCTGCCATTGAAAAGATTGCAGAGGTAAATAATAATGTGTCGCGCATGTTAGCGGTTCATGAGGAAAGAATATCGAAGCAAGAAGAAATCGACTCAGTATTGTTTGATAAGATCGACAAACTCCGTGATAAAATGGACAGCGATCATGACGGCGTTACTAAACGATTATCAATATTGGAACGAAAACTTTGGGTTGGTCTCGGAGTATTGGGAGCAGTTGTAGCATTGTCCAATCCAGCATCAATCAAAACATTGAAACCGTTGTTATCTTCCGCAGAAAGTGCTATACTGACACCAGTGACAGCTTTTGTGAATGGATCATATTGATTCTAAATTTATTGGATTGTTATCTCATAGACTAGAAAAGTTCAAAAGAGTCAAAGCAGGTCTCTACAATTTCCGCTGTCCCGTTTGTGGTGACTCTAAGAGAAACAAAAATAAAACTAGGGGATATATTTACCAAGTAAAAACAAATGCCAACTTTAAGTGTCATAACTGCGGCACTTCGTCTTCTTTTAATAACTTCTTAAAGAAGTTAGATCCAGCGATGCATAAGCAATATACGCTGGAAAAATTTAAAGAAGGTCATACTGGAAAGAACTTTACGGTTGAAGAACCAAAGTTTGTTTTTGAAGCACCAAAGTTTAAGGAGAAACTTGATCTCCCTAAAGCATCTACTAATCCAGTTTCTTGTGGATATTTGATTGCTAGAAAACTTGATCCTGATAAGTTTTATTATGCCGAAAATTTTAAAAAATTTGTAAATTCAAAAAAGAAAACTTTTGATAGCACAAAATATGACGAACCAAGAATTGTCATACCCTTGTATTACCAAGAAAATTTGATTGGTATTCAAGGAAGAAGTTTGGATTTTAACAATCCTAAATCTGTTAAATATATCACTGTGATGTTTAATGATGACGCACCAAAAATCTACGGGTTGGATAACATCAAAACAGATGCTCCAATCTATGTTACAGAAGGACCGTTCGACAGTACATTCATTTACAACTCGATTGCTATGTGTGGAGCTGACGCTGATATTGGCAAGTGGGGCATTAGCAATCCTGTGTGGATCTATGATAACGAACCACGCAATCGAGAAATCGTACAAAGAATATCCAAACATGTATCAAACGGAGATAAAATAGTCATCTGGCCTTCAAATGTAAATGAGAAGGATATTAATGATATGGTTTTATCTGGACTTGATGTTCAGTCTGTGGTAGAATCAAATACCTATTCTGGTTTAGAAGCAAAACTTAAGTTTACTACTTGGAAAAAAATATGAGCAACGGTACAAAGGTTAAAAAGCGTGACGGTCGAATTGAACCTCTTGACCTAGATAAGATGCATTTGATGGTTGATGAGGCGTGTAAAGGTCTTGCAGGAGTCTCTGCAAGTCAGGTTGAGATGAAATCTGGTATTCAGTTCTATGATGGTATTACGACTGGTGAGATTCAAGAAATTCTAATTCGTGCAGCATCAGACTTGATTGATCTCAATCATCCTAATTATCAATTTGTTGCTGCTCGACTTCTTCTATTTGCAGTTCGTAAGCAGTTGTATGGAAAAATGCGTGAATTGCCTACACTTGAGCAGCATGTGTATCAGTGTGTAAACAATCGAGTTTATGACTCTTCTATTTTTGATAAGTATTCTTTAGAAGAAATTCAAAAAGCAAACTCATGGATTGATCACGATCGTGACATGTTGTTTACCTATGCTGGTCTTCGCCAGGTAGTTGATAAGTATTTGGTTCAAGATCGTAGCACTGGTGGAGTATATGAGACTCCTCAGTTCATGTATATGATGATTGCTCTGACCATTTTTTCAGAGTATTCCAAAGAAATCCGAATGTCATACGTTAAGAGGTACTATGACGCAATCAGCAAGCACAAAATCAACATTCCCACACCTATCATGGCGGGAGTGCGAACTCCACTTCGACAATTTGCTAGCTGTGTTCTTGTTGATGTTGATGACACC
>Ga0208428_1000312_pt1 | contig 23865 bp, 35 predicted proteins | sample DEB08_DNA_11_FD_184535 | JGI IMG/M metagenome (GOLD analysis project Ga0208428, IMG submission 184535) | Aqueous microbial communities from the Delaware River and Bay under freshwater to marine salinity gradient to study organic matter... | ecosystem: Environmental > Aquatic > Marine > Coastal ... | reverse complement strand
GCACAGAGACTAGAGGCTCAAACTCCTCGATCCCCTGCTCTCTGAGTTCTGCGAGGCGATCGGGGTTATTTCCGAACACATGAGAGGCGAGCAACATGAACTCATATGGAGGCACGTCCGCGAATGTTAAGAGGTCTCCAACGAGCTCCGCTTCTCGGAGTTCTGCGAGTCTCTCTTCATCGAGCCCCGAGCCCTCCTCCCCGAAGAGCTCAACGAGAAAAGCATCATGGTGCAAAGCAACGAGTTTTCGAGTCTCCGCCGCGAGTTCCTCACGAGTCATCGGACACCAGCCTCTCAAGATCATCTCCGAGAGCACTCAGGCGCACTTCATAGAGGTCGCGCATTCGCGAGGCGAGCTCCGCGACGAGGTCGATCTCTCCCCCGCGTGCTTTGCTCATAGGCTCTAGCGCCTTTTTTGCCTTGCGTCTCGGGTGGTCTCGGTGCAGGAGATCATCGTCCTGAGTGTACTTTTTGTTGCCTGCTCCCATGACGATCTTCAGGAACGCATTAACGCGAGCATAAGACCAAGAAGACCGAGTTTGTGAGGGTCGATGAGACACAGAGAACGCGCCCGCCCCGCGTCGCCAAACGCTTTTTAGTTGAGCAAGTGTCACTCGTTGCCAAGCTTTATCCGCGTTTTCGTTGTGCTCTTTAACCTTTGCTTTAAGTGCATCGATGACCGAGTCTGACAGCTTAATTGAAGCACCACTCGACGCACTTCGCGCGGAGCCCTTCGGGTTCTTCTTACTCCCCTTGATGCGCTCATGAGGCTCCGCAGGAGTATCCGCTCGCTCATTCCCCTTACTCATCGCGCTCTCTATCGCTGAGTCTACGACTCGCGGGAGTGCCCTCGTAATGCGCTCAATCAGCTCTTCGCGGGATAGGTTTCCTAGTTCCTCCGCGCTCGCTTCTAACGTCACTTTCATTTCTTCTTCTCCTTCTCGTCTGCGCTCTCCATCTGCTCAACAACTTTAGCGGCCCATCGGTCTCCCGCGTCTCCTCCCCAAAGAAGCCAAGAGATATAAGAGGCACTTGTCTTGTCGTCGTGATAGCCGCGAGTCTTGTAAGTCCGATGACGATTAAAAAAGGCCCTCATACGTCGTACTGATTTCGGGGTCATGCGGTCCCCGCTCACGAGGTCATTCGCTCGCTGAATCCCCGAACCAATCCCCAACTCTCCCGCCTCTTGCGTTCCGATTCCTCCGCGCCCATGTTCCTCTCGGAGATCAAGTCCGCGTTGCGCTGCCTCCTTGACTCCCTTCGGTGGCTTAAAGTTGATGTGTGAGTACTTCGCGGGATAGCTTTTAAGGATCTCAGAGTAACTCATATCTCGACACTCACTCTCACGAGTCCTTGACTCTTTCCTAAAGCGTCCTCCTCCTCTTCGGCAATCCCTGAGCCATCATCCTCCATGCTCTCTTCGGCAATCCCTGAGCCCTCATCCTCCATGCTCTCTTCAGCAATCCCTGAGCCCTCATCCTCCATGCTCTCTTCAGCAATCCCTGAGCCCTCATCCTCCATGCTCTCTTCGGGTTCTCCAAACGAAGAGACTTCGCCCTCTGCGCCATCGCTTCCCATGAGCGCAGTCACGAACGTCTGATTCATGATGATGTCGCCACCTGACTTCAGAGGCTCAAGCCCTGCATCTGCGCGTACTTCGTTGATCGTGAGATAATGGCTCACTTCGTCGACTCGTCGCTTGAGCTCACTGTCTGCGGATTTCGCGTCGAGCCCGACGAACCTGAAGCTTAGTTCGGGGTCGATGGGATGAATGATCCATCGGTTGATCCATCCCTGAACCTGCCTCAATAACGGACGCAAGCCCCGATCCTTCGAGGCGAGGATGCGCTGCTCTGGTCCTCCCTGACTCAAAGAGGTCGATACTCCCTCCGCGCCGAAGACGAAGCCGAGCTCGGCGGGGTCAATCTGATAAATCGCACATGCAACCTTCGTCAGATAGCCCATCCAAGTCGAATACCCCATCTCCTCGGCGCTCTGACCGAGATTCACGCTCGATACTTCCTCGTTTGCTTCGGGGTCGAGTTGAAGAATCGGAGTACGCTTTGCTTGATGGGCTCCTGAGAGCATCGCGTAAAAGTCTCGCCTGAACGCACGAAACACTTGAGGACTCATCTTACTTTTGACCGAAAGGATCGAGTTTACATGGATCCCGTTCGTGAAGTTACTCGCGTTGTACGTCTCCGCGTTGACGAGGTAGGTGATCACACGCACGAGCTCTTCAAGCTCAGGATGCCCGTATCCTCTCGAATAGACCCAAGTGCGAGGACGACGAATCCCAAAAGCGAGAGAATCAGCATCCCACTCCGCGACCTTCTTCCCGTTGATGACCTGAATGAATGCAGAGTCTTCCCAGTCTCTTCGGCCCTCCGCTTTCTCCTCATCAGAGATCGCAGAGCGCCGAATCGTTGAAGCATCGACGGGGATAAACCCCGTGACTTCTCCGCCTCGATTCTTCATGATCTCAAAAGCGCACTGATCGAAGGTCAGCGAGTCTCGGAGGACCATTCGGATAAACGTTTCAAACGAATCCGCGCCCCCGTACTTATACCCTTCTCCACAGCTCTCTAGCCATCGAGTCAACTCGTTGATCTTGTCTCGTAGCTCATCAGTCATCTCAGCATCAGAGTCTCGCGCCGATATCACGAAGCCCGCCGAGTATTTATCTTTTTGAGGTGTGCAGAACTCCGCGACTTGATTGACGCGGGTTTGAATGATCGCAGACACTACGGGGACATTAGACATACGACGAAGCACCTCGTAGTCGAGGCCGATCGTGCCCTCATGCTCAGTGCTCCGATACGAGTCTCCATATGCTGCGGTGCTGTCCCAAGGGTTGACGTCATGCGCGATCGGCTCGGACGGCCCCACGTTCTCGGAGGTCATCGCCTTTTGAATCAGGCTCTCCGAGATCTCAGTGAGCTCTTGCATCCGCTCGAACCATGACGGACGGGGATTGTGTGTTCTCATTGGTAATCCTCATCGGTGAAACGATATGCGAACATAATCCAACTCTCACGCCCCTCTTGATGGCCCTTGAATGGACGGCGACGTGTCACAACGCCTTCCCCCCATGAGCCATCTCCGAGCCTTCCGTGAGCGTTCCCTTCAATGGTGAGCACGTGGGTCGGAGTCACCTCGACAGCTCGGGTGATGTGCTGCCCCCATCGTTTGGAGGTCTTCTTCCCGATGACGACAATGTCACCTCGTTGGATCTGATCGAGGGGGATCTCCCGCTCTGTGCCTCGGCAATACTCCCAGAGGCGATACGTAGAGGGGAGCACTTTCTTTCGTAGATCAGATCTCAGCTCGATGTCACACCACGCCGCGAAAGCTCCACACCAAGAGAAGCCCCCGAGTTTCAAATTCCAAGAATTGAGATATGGGGTGTCCTTGGGCCATTCGAGGCCCTCTCGGATGTAACGTATGATCTCGGCTCCCGTGTGCCCGTTGCTCTCTGCGGTCGCTTCGTAGTACTCGCCTGATCGATCCTTGTGAAGTAATTCTCCTCGATCATTGACATACATGTTCCGTGGAGGCTCAACGACGTTCATCGCGTGAGCCTCATATGCGCGAGCGATCATCCGCTCAATTCGTTCTGCGTTCATGTGGATCTCCTTTTCACGGTATAATAACACAGCCCCGAAACACGGAGACGACATGGAGCTCAAGCAACGAAATCTAACCATAGTATTGATCGACTTAATCGGCTCGACCGCGTTTGTGTCTCGGGTGGGCGCAGTCCGCGCCGCGACTTGGCTACAATATCACGACCGCCTTGCGAGGTCGCTACTATATCGATTTCGGGGGCGAGAGATCGACCGTTCCGACGGATTTCTTTTGAGTTTTGACCGACCGATTGATGCGCTCAACTGGGCTTTGTATTATCAGGCAGAGGTCCCCCTGAAGACCCACTTGCAAGCACGCATCGGGATTCATTGGGGATCAGTCGTCGAGATCCAACAGCACGAGCTCGATGTCTTGGTCGGCGCGAAACGTATCGAGCTCGAAGGCGTCGCGAAGAACATCGCAGCGCGAACAATGAGCGTATGTGGAGCGGGTCAAGTCATCCTCACAGCTGACGCGATGAGGCGAGTGAAGCACCAAGTCAACGGAACGACCCCACAAGGAACCCGCTTCGCATGTGTGGGGCTCTACAGATTTAAAGGCGTCCCTGAGCCCGTGACGCTGTTCGCAGTCGGCTCAAAGATCGAAGCCCTGCAACCTCCCCCTGGGCACGAGAAGGCTCAACGTCTCGGAGGTGCGAAGCGCGTTCGTTCCCATGCTCGTCATCGACGCTGGAGAGAATGGCTCGCATGGGGGATCGTGAGAGGCGCGATTGTCGCGCTCGTGTACCTCTTCGTATTACTCTATCCCTTCTTATCTAACAAACAGGCCCTCGAGCTCTGGGGCATCGCTGACGAGCTCGCATGGTTTGATTACATCGTCACCGTCGTCGAGACAGTGAGAGAGGCTGTAACATGGTTGATCAATCCGACATAGACGAAGGCAAAGCGAAGCGAGGTTGGTGGTTTGCTGTTTTCTTCCTTCTCCTGGTCGTGGTGCTCGTCGTCTTCCTCGCCCGCGTGCATATCGTGGATGAGAACAGAGATGTCCTCGTAGGGATCCTCGGAGTCATCACGGGGAGCATCTCGTCGATGATGGCGATCGCCAGCGGTCGCGATCCCTCAGAGGTCGAGGAGCTCCGCGACACATTAGCGAAAGCCAACGCTGACCGAGAAGCGTTGATCGCGCGGTTGCGAGATGCTCAGATCCAGCTCCAGCTCCATCGAGATCAGCTCGCCGATCTTCAATACGCGATCATCAACAGACTCAGCTCACTCGGGGAGCTCCCCAACCGACGCTCCGAGGACACTGAGATCCCCGCGACCGTCGCTCAATGGCTGCCTGAGTCCGAAGACTCTTGACGTGCCTTGATCTCCGCCTCAAGGTAGAAGAGCGCTTTGCGCAGGTCTTCAAGCTCGGTATCTTGGGACTTTAGACCCGCTCGACACACGTACTTGATCACGTTGCCTAGTGCGAAGTTGAGTCGCCAAGCTGAGATGACGTCTATCGCCTCGTGTCCGCTCTCAGATCGGTAGTGGGAAGGGTGCTTAACCGCGTCGCTCATAGGGCTCACTCAACTTTTTTTAGGGGTCAATATGGCCTAGATTCGGGGCTTCAAGGCCCCTTGTCAACTTTTTTTGAAGAAAGTTCTTGACGGGGGGCCAAGGTGTGAGTACAGTTGCAATCATGAAGCCTAGGCAACTAGGCAACCGACACCAAACACACACTACCAAAAGACCCAAAGGAAAGCACCATGATCGTACTCTTCATCGTTATCTACACTATCATGTCATTCATCGCACTCATCTGATACCAACACCACACACCACACACCACACAACGAACCGAAGGAACACAACACCATGAAGATTCAAATCCAAACCGCAACCTACACTCTCAAGATCGAAGCCACCCCAGCAGAGCAAGAGTTCGCTCTCACCATGATCCGTGAGCTCGTCGCCCCTACTTCTGCCCCCGTTGAGGAGCCCACTGAGGAGCCCACTGAGGAGCCCACTGAGGAGTTCACACTCTCTCCTGAGCTTGACGCTGCGATCGATGCGTTCGATAACCTCGACTCCCCCACTGAGGAGTTCACACTCCCTACTGAGCTTGACGATGCGTTCGATGACTTCGACTCCCCCACTGAGGCAACCACTGAGGAGCTCACTGAGGAGCTCACTGAGGAGCTCACTGAGGAGCCCACTGAGGAGCCTGCTGAGCCCGAAGAGCCCGCGTGCCCCATTGTCCAAGCACAGCTCGAGAAATATGCCACCGCAGCACAGACAGCCACACTTGAGGAGCTCGACGCAATGCTTGAGGAGATGATCGACCTAGCTGATGCCAACCATGAGAGATGGAACCGTGCAACCATAGACGAGTGCGATCGCGTATTCCTCAAGGTCGAAGAGCTCTGGACAGCACAACAAGACGCTGAGCCGCTCCACTGATACAGAGCCCCTAGAGGCCCCCCTACACACCACACACAAAGGAACACACCATGAAGATTCAAATCCAGACCGCGACCTATACTGAGATTCCAGCCCATGATGATGAGGATCTCCTCTCTCAATGGCGCGACGCTAACAGAGCGGGGGAAGGGTGCGCGTTTGGCGATCCCGATGATCTCATCTGTGAGGCGGATATCTATGAGGCCGCGGAGCTCGAAGGGGCGTGCGTGGTCTGCGCTCTCAATACCCCTGACTGCTATCTGGTCTCATGGCATGATGCCTACTACGTCGTGTGTGACGCTCACGGCTGGTGGGCCTGTCGCGTCTCTCTCTGATCACCACCCCTAACACCCCTAACTCATCAACACAGAGCCCCTAGAGGCCCCCTTACACATCATACAGGACCCCCCATGTTCATCGATTCAGACCCTACCCTTTACGACATCCCCGCTGAGCCTGTCTCTGAGCCCGCTGATATGGCTCTTGTTGAGGCCGCCTTCGATCAGCATTGGAGGCATGATGGTGGGTACTGCTTGATCGAGCTCTCAGAGTTCAAGGCTCATCAGCCACGAGATCACGCGGCCTATCTCTTCAACGGCTCGCTCTACTACTCTGACGGCTCTCTCGCGTGGTCAATCGCTCTTGAGTATCTCTAAACACCCCCCTCCGCCCCTAACTCATCAACACATCATACAGGACCCCCCATGTTCATTGATCCAGAACCCACCCTCTACGACATCGAACCCATCTCAGACGAGGAGCTCGGGCTCGTACCCGAGGAGCCTCGTGCTCCATCCATCACCGACTATGAGGTCCAGGCGATTCGGGCCGTTGACCTCGCTGAGTCCCTCAGTGACCCGATCAATCGGTTCAGCGTCGCCCGCTTCGTCGTCCGATCAGCTGCCCGTGTCGCGAGGAGACTCCGATGAAGTCCTCCGTTAACGTCGCCCTCCCACTCTCTGAAGAGCCTCGTATCTATCGAGCTTGTGAGCTCCTCGAGGCTCAACCCGAGTTCAGAGTCCATGCACTCGGTCGACACGCTGCGCTCCGTTGGCTCATCCACCTCGCTCTTGAAGCTCTGAGCTCAGGAGCGACGCTCCCTGAGCCTGCCTTCACTGGAGATCGATTCGTGGTCCGAGTCCCTGAAGAGCTCAAGGATCGGATCGTCGCAGAGGCCGAGATGCAGGGATGCTCACAGAGTGAGCTTGTCTCCGCTCTCCTTGCTCTCAGTGCCCGCCTCGTTGTAAAGTCGTCCTAGACACTCGGCCACCCTCCACCGATCCGAGGTGAGTCGGTGGAGGGTCGTGATGTACAGGGCAAAAAAGAACCCTCACATACATTCTCTCCTCTCCACACGTACTCAGAGCCTCGCACAAGCAAAGAGTGACCTCAGAGGTACAATATTCAGCCTCCTCCCCGAGTCCTCTGCTTATAGGCTCGGAGATACTCAAGCCTCCGCTCCCTCTGCTCAGGTGTCTCCCGAGCTCTCCTCTCCTGAGCTTGGAGTCGTCGCTTCGCGAGTCGAGCCTCCCTCTCTTCTGGGGTCTCCTGAGCTCTTCTTCGTCGCCCATACTCACGGAGCCCTTCGAGTCGTGCCTCCCTCTCCTCGGGAGTCTCCTGCGCTCTCCTCCGTCGCCCATACTCGCGGAGCCCTTCAAGTCGTGCCTCCCTCTCCTCGGGAGTCTCGATGGCTCTCATGAGGCGCATGTACTCCCGATGCTCCCTGAGCCTCTCCTCTCTCTCCTCTGAGGTCTCCCTTGCTTTGAAGCGTCGTTGTCTCTCTCGGTTCCGTTCTGCTTTACTCATGACTCACCTCGCTCTCGAGCTGCTCGCCTGCGCATATACTCCCGCATCCCCGCGAGCCTCCGCTCTCTCTGCTCAGGAGTCTCTCGAGCTCTACGCAGCGCATCACTGCGTCGTTGACGCTCGAGCCGTCGCTCCCTCTGCTCAGGTGTCTCTTTGGCTTTGTAAGCCCTCTGATACTCACGAACCTTCTGTAGGAAGCGCTCTTTCTGCTCAGGACTCATCGCATGATAGCGTTGTCGGGCATACTCGCGTTGGTAGAGCAACCGCTCCTCCCGCTCCTGGGGAGTCTCCGTTTCTCGCTCTCGTATTCGTCGCTGACGAGCGAGCTCCCTCTGATACCGCAGTCGCTCCTCCCTCTCCTCGGGTGTCTCCGTTTCTCGTTCACGTCTTCGTCGCTCTCGTTCACGAGTCACTCTCTCCTCCCTCTCCTCGGGAGTCATACTCTGATATCTCCGCCGACTGTAAGCTCGATGATACTCAGCTCGGTCACTCATGCCTTTGTCCCTTCTGCTCTCTTCTGAGCACGTCGTGCACGTCGTCGCGCGTTGTAATCGTCTTTTCGAGAGGCGTAGTGCTCGCGATTATACTTCCTCCTCGCTTCTCTCTGCTCGTCTGTCTCCTCCGCTCTGCGTTCACGTTGTCGCTCGTTGTGCCTCTTGCGATACAACTCGCGCCGCCTCGCGTTGCGTGCGTCCTTGTACTCCTTATATCGCTCACGCTGTCTCTCTCGCTCTCTTTGGAGCCGCGCCTGGTGCTCCTCCTCTGTCTCCGTTGCTCGGCGTGCGCGTTTCTGGTCGCGCTCTCTCCTGAGACGCTCCTCACGTTGCTCTGAGGTCTCGAGCGCTCTCTTGATACGCCTCCGCTCATTGTGCCTCTTGCGATGTCGCTGGCTGTTCTCGCGCTGTCTCTTGCGACGCTCCTCACGTTGCTCTGGGGTCTCCTTCGCCATCGCCTCCGCGTATTTGCGACGCTGATACGCTCGCACTGCTTCCCGCTCTTCCTCGCTCATCGCGGCATAGCGGGCTCGCGCCTTCTCGCGTGCGACCATGAGCCGAAACTCTCGATCCTCGGGAGTCTCCGTTGCGAGCTCTCGTCTGCGTCGCTCTCGTTCCCGAGCGGCCTTCATGGCTCTCCGTTGTTCGTCGGTCATCTTTCATTCTCCTTGGGTGTGTGTTTTTTTTGTCTCATGGCCCGCTTGTGTCGGAGATATCTCTCTTTCTCTTCCAAGCTCATGGAGTGATATCGGCGTCGGGCCTGCTCTCGTTGGACTTGAAGCCTCTCTGCTCTCTCCTCCTCTGTCTCCTCTGCTCTACGACGGCGAGCATACTCTCTATGATACGCCCGCTCTTTTTCCCGCTCAGCTGGGCTCAAGGCCGAGCGCCTCTTACGTTGATATGCTCGTTGCTGTGCGCGTCGATATTCACGTTGCTGTGCGCGTCGATATTCACGTTGCTGTGCGCGTCTCGCTTCGCGCTCCTCTTCGCTCAGGGCCGAGTATTGCGCTCGTCGGCGGGTGCGTCTCGCTTCACGCTCCTCTTCGCTCCGAGCTGCATATCTCTTGCGTTGATACTCTCGCATGCGTGCGCGTATCGCTTCGCGCTCCTCTTCGCTCAGTGCTGCATATCTCTCGCGCTGATATCGTCGATGCTGCTCGCGCCACGCTTCGCGCTCCTCTTCGCTCATCGCGGCAAACTTTCTGCGGCGATATTCTCGTTGAGCCTGGCGACGAGCCTCTTTCTGTTCGGGAGTCCAGCTCGCTCGAACTAAGCGCTGATACTCCGCCTCACTCATGGGGGTGCGTTTCATTTGCTCTGATCCTTCTTCTTAGCATACTGTTCCCGCGCATAAGCTCGCCTCGCTTCGCGTTGCTCAGCGTACCTTTCTCGAAAGTACTTGCGCCTCTCTTCACGCTCGTCTTCACTCATCGCCGCGAACTTTCGCCGCTGATATTCTCGTTGCGCCTTGCGATAAGCCTCCCTCTGTTCGGGAGTCCAGTTCGCTCGCTCCAAGCGCTGATAAGCTCGCTCTTCTTCGCGCTCCTCCTCACTCATGCCCGCGCGTACCCTGCGCCTGTATTCGGCTTGTCGCGCGAGCTTCGCTTTCCGCTCGTCTTCGCTCATCGCCGCGTATTTCTCTCGTTGATACTTTCGACGCGCTTCGCGACGTGCTTCTTTCTCTTCTTCACTCATGGGGGTGCGCTCTTTGCTCATCGATCCTCTCGATTCAGGAATCGAAGGAACATGGCTCGCGAAAAAGCCACGGGCTCCCTCTTTTCGTCTCGGAGCTCGTCGAGGACCTCCGTGATCTCTCGGTAGAGCTCGAGAGCATGCGTCCTCATGTATTCCTCTTCTACCGCTTTCACGAGAGCTATGTATAATTGAGCCCTCAAGTTACTTGTCTGCATATGTCCTCACTTCTAGGAGTTAAAAATGATTCGACGTCGATCTCGTAACATCTCCCCCCCTCGCAGAGTCGCGCCTCCCACCGATCCCGAGTTACTCGACGTGCTCGATGAGATCCTCAACGGACCCGATGAGAACGACTCCCCCTCCGACGATCTCGACCTCGATGATACTTTGGATCCCATCGATATCGAGCCCGAAGAACTCAACTCTAAGATCCTACGGGAATAACGGATCACCATCGGTCCCACAGATCCCAAGCCACAAAGAGCGAACCGACAATACAGAGCAACGCGATTAACATCAGATCAGGGTTCATAGCGATCTCCTGAAATATGCTCGCGTTGAGCTGTGAGTCCACTGATCCCCGCGAGGTGGAGAGAAGGAAGCATCCTCCCGCGCTCGCTCGTTGAGCTCCTCCGCCACGAGTCTCCAAGAGGTCTTCGCCTCTCTGAGATTCTTGATGAGTTCGAACGCCGATTCATGCGACCGAGTCACCGCTCCCCGATGCCCCAGCAGGTTTCGCAAATTCGCCGATGTCCACTCGGAAGCCCTCAATGGCGCGTAGCGCGGATCCGACTCCGCTCGATCATTCAATGCGTCCGCGATGTCTCGCCACGAATCACCCGCAGATCGACGCGACTTCGCGAAGCGCTCAACGGGATCACCGAGCTTGATCGATCCCAGTCTCCGCGATAACGCGAGCACCGCTTGATGATCAGTGGTCTCTCCGCTCGATGCGACACGCTCCAACGCTCTCTGGATACGCGGGACGAGCTCAGCGAACGTCGCAACGTCATCCCAAGGGGACACTCTGATCTCTACCTCTGAGCTTTGAGGCTGACTCACTTGAGACGGAGTCACTTGAGACGGAGTCACTTGAGGCTGAGTCACTTGAGACGGAGTCACTTGAGGCTGACTCACTTGACCTCGAAGATCTGCGAGGCTCAACGCATAGTGAGAGGGGATCTGAGGAACATGGGGGATCGGCTCTACTTGAGCTTCCCTCTCCGCGAGTCCCTCGAGTCCCGTCTTCAGGAAATCATAATCATTGGGGTCCATTCAGCTTTCCTTCTGTGGTGAGTAGGTGTACAAGTTGTACACATGCACAAAGTGTACAACTTGTACACTTACTCAACGGAGAAGAAAACCCATGAATGAAGAATTCACACGCGCCCGAGAGATCAGTGAGCATCTCGATCTCTCCACGATCGCAGGCCCCCAAGAGAGAGACGAACGCCTCGACGCTGCGCTCGAAGCCGCTCGGCTCGAGTTTATGCTTGCCATCGAGGACGGATGGAACGAACTCAAGAAAGCACTCGAACAAGAGGCGGGAGTCCCTTACATCTTCGTCAACACGCACGAGGACACATGGATCACGCTCCCCCCGATCTTCGTAGAGGTGGAGGGAGAGAACGAGAGCGGATACGCGCTCTCCCCATATCTCCCATCCGCGATGATGATCTCCGAGCGCATCGCTCCCCTCGTTGACCGCTCCGCCTTCTGCGCTCATGTACTCGAAAAGCGCGGATACAAGATCCTCGTAGTCAACGCGCTCTACGCTCCCACGTCCTTCTCACTCGGTAGAGAAGCGCTCATCACTCACATCATCAATCATGCGCTCGATCCCGAGACACGATCCCTTGAGTCTCGCGTCGGCCCCTGGGGGAACGCAGTACTCAGAACTCACCTTTGGAACTCCATCGACAATGAGACGTGGAGCGCATGATCCTTCTACTCCTCCCCCTCGCCCTCGTGTGCATCGGACTCGTCATCCGATTGACCTCCTCTGATCCTTGGAGCCGACCATGAACGACGAAGACCTGATACGACGGATCGAGGCAATCGAAGCCAAGCTCGACCGCCTCCTCCAAATTCAAGAGGCACGTGAGAGACAACGCGAGGAGCTTGAGAGACAACGCGCAGAGCGACGCAAGAGGCGAAGCGAGCTTGAACGCGAGCGTGAGATCGAGCGTCGTGAGAGACAAGCTAAGCGAGAACGTGAGCGGCGTGAGCGACGAGCTGAGCGAGAACGAGAACGAGAGGAGCGGAAAGCCAGCAGACGACGACTCCGCAGAGATGAACAGCCTCTGACACTCCGTGAAGTGCTCTCCCGAGGGGCCTCTTCTGCTCGCGTCAAAAACGCACTACTCAAGAAGCCCTCATGATCGATGGAGGTCTCGAGGTGATCACCCTCTTTGTCATCGTGATCGTACTCGTACTGTGGATCACCGAATCAAGAGAGTGAGCGCTGGAGTTTCGCGTGAGTGAGCGCATATCGGTAGATGTCGCGCACCGCGTTTCGGAAGATGTGCGTTCTCGGATTGACGAGACCGAGTACCAGAGGACCGCGAGCGAAGCGGACTCCGAAGTTCACCTCGAGCTCTCGGAGCCGAAGCAACGACTCCTGATGAACATGGAGATGAGGGAGGACATACGCAGTCATCTCATCCATTGATGCAGAGAGTGAGGAGATGCGAGCATCACAGTCTCGACGTAACTCAGACCGCCGAACGTAAGCGTGAGCGCTGAGGAGCTCCGCGACCGTCGATGGGATGAGCGCTTCGGGCTCGTCGCTGATCTCCTCGACCCAATCGAACCACAGTGGCCCCGAGCGGGCTCGGGTCAGTGACCGCGCCACCTTGAGGAGCGCTTGATCGTAGGAGAGCACAGGACGCTCATGACCCATTGTGCTTGTCCTCATGATCGATGATCACTGGAGGGGGGAGCGCTTCGCCTCGTTGTTGAGCCGTCATCGCTCGAGCCCAATAGTCTCCCTGGGCTCTGAGATCCTCGAGGGGGATCCCGAGCTCTCTTGAGGTCGCATCGAGCGCAGAGTCGAGTGATACGTGCGCGACGACCTCGCGTGACTCCCGCGTCACCTCGTGACGTTGAGCGGGTGCATGGAACTCTTTCCCCCCTCGACGCTCAAGCATCCATAGAGCCGCGTGACTCCCTCCCCCTCCCTCTTCTGCGAGCGCTTGCCACCTCAAGCGACGTATCGCGAGCGCTCGCTCAACCGTATCCGCGCATGCTTGAGCCCATCGACCCAGAGGCGCGTGCTGACCTCGTTCAGCGCGTCGCGCGTCTCGCTGCCAAGCTCGCAGAGCACCACGAGTGAAGCCGTGAAGGAACTCCGCGTCTCTTAGCGTCGCTCCCCTGATGATCGTCTCTCCTGCATTCAGCACCTGAACAACTGTGTAGTGAGTGTTTCGTGGTGGCTCGATCTCGTTGAACTGTCCGATATCCAGAGGAGGGAGGGAGGCGTCGATCTCCGCAACGCGGGCTGCTTGTCTCTCCTTCTTTGTTTTGCGTGCCATAGGCTCTCCGTCATGACGTGTTTTCGGTCGTCTCAAAGTAGCTTGGCCCCTCGATGATGTCTAGTGCGACGCGATTGAGGTCACCGATCAGCCTGATAACAGAGTACTCAGGGTCCCGAAATCGGTCTAAGTGCGCGTAGTCAAACGCTTACTTTTTTCTAAATCCTAACCTTCGGTAACTTTCTATTATCGAAGGTTAGGATTCAAAAAGTTTTTTTTTCGAGACGTGAGAGGGTGTCGTAAGGGTGTTGCAGTTTTCTTACAACATCCTTACAACATCCTTACGACATTATCCTAGGTGCTTGAAATATAAAGCATAATCCCCCTAGAATGTTGTAATGTTGTAGTTTGTGGAGTTTCAGAGAAAACATGATACAGAGAAAAACACCGTTCGTAGCATCTACAGATAACTATGTTCCTCCAACTCCACAAACTGCAACATTACAACATCCTCTTTTATCCAAAATAGCGCGGAGCCCCATTTCTCCGACACAAGAGCTAAGGTAAAGGGATGTTGTAAGGGTGTTGTAAGGGTGTTGTAAGGATGTTGTAAGGATGTTGTAAGGGTGTCTTAGTTTTCTTACGACACCCACCTAACCTCGAAGACGCAGTGAGCCGAGTCGCCCAGAAGGGGAAACCAACGAGCGCCCGCGTGCGAGGTCGGGTTGTAGTCACGCAAGAAAAAACTGAGTAACCGATCTCACCACAGACACACGGACACACGGACACACAGACACGCAGACACACAGACACACAGACCCAAGAAAAGTGTTGACACCTCAGCTCCCTTGATTCAGGGTATCTCTGCGACGCGGCTTTTTTTATCAATGGGATGGGTGAACATTTCCGCGTCGTACCTTTTGTGGGGTGAGGTCTTGCCACCTCCCTCCCTTGTCTCTGATGAGCAGGGGAGGGGGTGAGTGAGCACTACGAGTCGAAGAGCTCGATCTCTACTTTGTGTTTTCGCAGATATGCGCAGCCTTCGCTCGTGCCGTCGGGTACGTAGATACGTGCGATCCCTGAGTGATGGATCGATTTGGCGCACATGAGACAGGGATCGCGCGTACTGATCATATGAGCGTCGAGTGTCGATGCCCCTTGTCGTACAGCGTTGATGAGAGCGTTGATTTCGGCGTGATGGCAACCGATCTCACAGCGCTCTCCGCTCGCGATGCCGCGCTCAACGCGATGACACGACTCACCTCCGCAGAGGTGGCCCCCTCCCCTCGGGGGTCCATTATATCCATCGCTCACGATGACCCAAGATTGATCGCGAAAGATGACCGCGCCGACTTGTCCTCGGGGGCATGGAGAGGATTCGGCGATGAGGCGAGCGACCTTGACGCGCTGTTCGACGTGGCGATTCATCTTGTTTCCTCTTCGAGTTCACCGAGAAGCGCAGCGAGCGATATGGGCCAAATCTCCGCGAGTACGGATTTCACGCCTCTCGCGAGCTCTTGCGCTTCGGGTTGTGCATGAGCATCGAGTCGGAGTTTGAGGAAGTGCGCCCAGTTGCGGAGATTACCTGTCATCCAGAATGACGTCATCATTGATTGTGGCAGGACTGAGCGAGCTTGTTCGCGTGCGACGCCTTCCTCAACGAGTCTTCGATAGAGAGCGAGCGAGGATGCTTCGAGGGCTCTCATCTCTTTGAGGAGCTCGTCGCTCATGTAGTGAGGCGCGGTGCTCTCGGAGCATTGGAGGGAGCGAGCGCTCTGCGCTCTGAGATCTGTGATGCGGTGTAGGCGAACGTCTTCTGCGGTGTAGCGTCGTGAGGTCTCGTTGTAGCTGAAGGTGCGGTGTCTCATCACCTGTCGCGCGATGTACAGAGGACAGGTGATCCGAAGCGTCGCGGTGAGATGCTCAAAGGGGCTGAGGTGTTGGTGATCTGCGAGATACTTGATGAGCTTGATATCTCGGGGGGAGAGTTCATCGGTATCGCTTACCTCGTCTTTGTTGAAGCTCACTCGGGCGGAGTGAGCGGGGGTTGCGTCGGTCCCCATGTGATGGAGCTTGGTGACTTCGCCTTGCCCTTCGTAGAGTAGATAAGTGATCTTGTTGAGTGCGTCGTTCATGCGCCGAGTTCCTCCTTGAGCTCTTGGAGCTCGCGAGAGAGCACGCTGACGCGCACCTCGAGGAGCTCGACGCGCTCTTCGAGGGCGCGGTCTTCTTGCTCATCAGTCTCGAGCATCTCGAGGAGCGCTTCGATTTCCTGTTCGGAGTTGTTGAGCTGTTGGGCGGTCGCTTTCTCGCGCCGATGCTCGAGCCATTTGTTGACGAGCTTGACGACGAAGAAAGCGGCGGTGAGAGCGAGCGTTCCCCAGACTCCGAGGACGGAGACGAGGGGCGCTAAAGCGTCGGGGTTGATTTCTTCCATTGGTGTTCTCCTTCGCGGAGAACTTTAGAGTCAGGGGATCGAGTGATCAAGCTCTGCATCAATTTGTTTTGCGATCTCGAGGGTCGAGGCGTCTACTTTGGTTCGCCATTTCGCCTCGTAGCGCTTGCACCATTGAGCGGCATCAGACTTGAAGCGGAGCTGATTGGAGCGTTCAAGCGCACGCTCGCATCTTCGGGCCTCGCTCTTTGCGACTTGTTTCGCGTGCTGAGGATACGCAAAAACGAACACGATCCAGAGCGCGATGAATACGGCGGCCTTCATAGCTTGATGTCCTCGACGTGTGATTCGTATGCGTATCGTACTGTGATCACCACCTGTTTCGGTGAGCAGAGCTGAACGACGACATCATCGAGCCATGCGACGGTTGCCATCGTCGCCGAAAAGAACTCGACATCTCCGAGGACTGTCGGATATGTCTGCCACTGAAACTCGAGCTCTGCGGGGATCTCGCGAAACCAAAGCCAAGAGCCCAACGAGTCGAGTTCGACGACGAAACATTGAGTCATGTATCGGGTGTGGACTTCGCTGACCTCATATGATTCTCGGTGCTCTGTGCCGAATGCGTGGTCGAATGATGCGTCTTCGCGGATGATCGCGTTGCGTTGAACGAGCTCCGTCCATGTGGAGGGGGTTTTTAAATCATCGATGATCGTGGATGATGTAGTGTGCATATGAGTTCCTTCTCGGAGTCTTGTGCGTTGTGGGTTTCGTACAAGTACAACACACTCTTCTATGTGTCAACCGATATTTACAAGAACTCTAATATGCTAAGTTTCTTAGTCACTTAGTTATGTTCAATCAGTACATCATTGAACTCATTCACGATTCTCGAAACAAGGATATCTGCATGAACTGAGTACTGATGAGGCGCGTAGTCTTGCCCCCAGGGAACCTTGATAAAGCACGCGCCTCGGCTTTTGAGATCCTCGTATCCGCGCTCATATGCGTATTGCAACTCGATCATATATTCACGATCCACAGCATCTCCGCCTCCATCTCGGAGGACTGCTCGCTCGGATGCTTTGTGACAATCGACATCTAAAAACACAGTGATATCAGGAGGGTCGAGGAGCTTATTGTATTCCCCGAAAGCGCGTTCCCAGATATCATACTCAATCGCGCTCAGTCTCCCTACTCTGCGATTCGCTTCCGCGAACGCCCGTTCACCAAGTGTGGAGCGATCCAGCCAGATGGGGCCTTCACATTTCAGAGAGTGATTGTGCGCTTGTCTCAGCGTGCGGACTCGCTGAGTGAGGAGAGCCATCTGATACGTAAATCCCCATCGTTCGGGGTCGGCGGCGTAGTCTGCATGCAGAGACGACGCAGCTTCATCGATGACCGCGCCTCCCAAGTTTTTTCGGATCCATCGGCAGAGCGTCGATTTCCCTGCGCCGATGGTTCCCTCGATCGCGATGACGGGTGAGCGTTGTTCGATGGCCATGTGTTATCCTTTGGTTCTGTGTTGTGATCGTTTACCTTCACATGAGCCCTCTAGGGATACAAGCATAATGAGAAGAGAGTACAGGCCCCAAATGAGAAGACGACCTCCCGGCCGAAACCACAGAGCCGCGAACAAAGAAGCCCAACGATCGGGCGCAAACGCGGAGTACTTAGTGGAGCAAGCGGCGACGCTCTACCGCGTGAGACATGAGGCTGAGGTGCGAAAGAGACATGAGCCTTATCGGCGAGTGGGAGGAGTGAAGGACGGACTCTTTAAGGCCGTGAACACGGGAGCCTCTGGGCCTGATTTCGAGTTGTGGTTGAGTGACGGTCGCGCGGGATTGATGGAAGTCAAAAGTCGCAAAGGAAAAAGAGTTCAACTTGGATGCGTCGGAACTCCTCAGTCTGAGGCACTCGGTCAAATGGTAGCCTGGGGTCATCTCGCTCTCATCCTTGTTAGGCTCGCGGGAGAGTGGTATCTTCTCGATTTCCGAGCGTGGCATCATCCCACAAAACGCTCGTTGAATGCGGAGGACTTAGAGACACGGGGAGCGCGTGTGCATGAAACTGAACACGGCTTCCCCGATTATCTCGCCTCCCTTGATATCGCGATACAAAAGGGGTCAGCGTACCTCGCTGATCAGGAGAAGAGATATGACACACCAAACGAGGACACTTGACGACCCTCAACGCAGAGCGCTCGCCGATTTCAACTTCACCCAAAAATACGCGAGATATCGCGCAGATCTGGGGAGGCGCGAGACGTGGAGCGAGGCGACCTCGCGCGTGATGGAGATGCACCGAGAGTTTCTTGGAGAGCGAGCTGACGACCTCACAGTTGAGCTCTCCGAGATCACGCGCTTGATCAACGAGCGGCGCATTCTCGGGTCGCAACGATCCCTCCAATTCGGAGGTGACGCGGTATTAAAGAAACACGCGCGATCATACAACTGCACATCGTGCTATGTGGATAACCCTCATCGATTCGCTCAAGCCTTGTATCTGTTGTTATGTGGCGCGGGTGTTGGTTACTCCGTCCAGCGCCATCACGTCGCCGCGCTCCCTGAGATCCTAGGGCCTAGCGCGATGAGCGGGAAGCGTCATCAGCCTCATGTGATCCCCGACTCGATCGAGGGATGGGCGGATGCGCTCGACGCTCTGATCATGGCGTACGTCGATCCCGACGCTTCGATCCCGTCGTTTGACTTCTCTCTGATCCGAGAGAAGGGGGCTCCGATTGCGAGCTGCGGAGGTAAGGCTCCCTCGGCTTATCCGCTCAGAGTCGCGTTGACACGAGCGGAGGCGCTCTTAATTTCTCGGGGAGGTGCGAACCTTCGCCCCGTCGATGCGAGTGATCTCATGTGCATCCTCGCGGATTGCGTGCTCGCGGGAGGAGTGCGTCGCTCTGCGTTGCTGTGTCTCTTCAGCGCTGATGATGAAGAGATGGTCGAATATAAGAGCGAAGCGGGATGGTGGGATCAGTACCCTTATCGCGCTCGAGCTAACATCTCCGCGCTTGTGCTCCGTGACGACGATGCAGCTGAAGCCAAGTTTGAGCGCATCTTCAGATCAACGCGCAGCTTCGGAGAGCCTGGGGTGATTTGGGCTGACTCGACGGAGATCACGTTCAATCCATGCGTCGAGATCGGAATGTGCCCTGTTTACATTCGCGATCCCGAGGGTACTGAAATCTGTGAGTATTCGCTAGACCTACTGGACCCCGCGCTTCGGGGAGCGTGGGAGGAGCAAGGTTACACGTTCGAGAGCGCGTGGCAGTTTTGCAATTTGTGTGAGGTCAACGCGAGCGCATGGGAGAACATGAGGGACGCTGAGACCGCCGTATATTTCGCCACGATTCTCGGGCTCATTCAAGCGAAGTACACAGGCACTGAGGGAGACTATCTCTCGTCTACAGCGACCCGACAAATCCTCGAGAGGGAGTGTCTTCTTGGCGTATCGTTGACGGGACTGAGCGGTGCTCCTGCATGGGCTCGGGATCGCGCAACCCTGCGACATCTCGCGGAGATCGCCTCGCGCACAGCCTCGCAGAGTTGGGAGCGCGTCGGTCTCGCCAATCCTCCCGCACGTGTGACGTGCGTCAAACCGAGCGGCAACGCGGCTGTAAATCTCGGTTGCGCGAGTGGCGTTCACCCTGAACATTCGCGACGCTATATCCGACGCATCCAAGTCCCGAAGCATTCAGCGATCGCGCAAGCATTTGCTCAAGCGAATCCCCATGCGGTGAGTGATAGCGTGTGGAGCTCCTCGGGAGAGGACTATTGTATCGAGTTCGCGATTGAGGCTCCCTCGGGAGCGCTGACTCGCGATGACCTGAGCGCGACAGAGTTCTTGAGCTGGGTCAAACGAGTTCAAAAGAGCTGGGTACATGTAGGGACTTCGCGCCCGAATAGCGTCGCGAACCTAACTCACAATGTCTCGAACACATGTACAGTCTCGGAATCAGAGTGGGACGACGTGGCTCAAACGTTACTCGACGGTCGCTCAGACTTCGGGGGTGTATCGTGTCTCGGAGCGTCAGGAGACTATGACTATCCTCAAGCCCCGTTTCAAAAAATCTATGATCCCGATGAGATCGAGATCGCAGACCTTCATCGATTCAAAAAGATCGAGGCTGTTGAGCGGTGGCAAATCCTCCGAGATCTCTATCAACCCGTTGATTACTCTGAGGTCTTTGAGTCAGAGGATAACACGGAGATGATGAGTGAGGGAGCCTGCGGAGGAGGTCAGTGTGAAGTTGGCTTTGAGCGACGAGACATTGATTTACGTAAGTAATTCAAACGCTTACTGACTCTCCGAGCATAGTCTCTTGAGCGTGGTCCCTCTCCTCCAGCGTACCACATGAACGCTTTACTCTCGACCCCTCGAGCACGCTTGAGATAATAGGCCATCGCATCGAGGCCCGCCTCGATTTCGTTGCAGTTGCCTTTCTTGGGACACCAATAATGAGGCAACACTTGAAGTGGTCCCACTGCGCCAGCGCTGCTGATGGGACGAGTGAATCGGGATTCTTCGGCAGCGATCGCCACCGCGATCATCGGATCCAGCTCTCGCGCCTTCGCGCGGTGTTCGACCTCGCGACATATATCGAGCGCACGTTGAGCGGGGTCACTTCCGATCTGCGCCCCATAGATTGAGATAACAGCGATTAAGCAGAGCATCGAGTTCCTTCCTGTGTGTGTTATGATACGATTGACATATAGGAGAGGAGTCAAGATGTCACGAGTTTTATTACCCTCGAGCCCAAAAGAACGTCGCGCACTGTCGCGCATGTCATGTGTCTTCTTCGACTCGTATTACTGCGGGATGAGATACGCTGCGCATCGCTCGAGGTGGTTTGATCAACTCGATCGCACATGGGAGTCCGCCCGAGAGCAAGGCGACAAAGGGCGTCAGCTTGTGCTCGCGCCTCGCGATCACGGGAAAACTGAAGCCGCGATCTCTTACGCAGTCCGCGCGATCGCTCTGAATCGCGACGTGCGAATCCTCTGGATCTGTGAGTCATCGAGCCAAGCTGAGAAGAGGATGAGGCGAGTGAAGGCGCTCCTCCGCTCCGAGCGCATCGTCTCGGATTGGGGATCAGATGCTTCGATCGGTTGCCTTCCCTTCGAGGATGAGAATACGCCCTGGACTCAAACTCAAGTGTATGTCCCTCGCAACCTTGAGAGCGTCGATCCTACGATCACCGCGATCGGCTCAGGGGGAGCCGTGACGGGAGCGCACTTTGATCTCGTTCTCGCCGATGACCTCGAGTCTGATATGAGCTGTCACACCGCAGCACAACGCGCGAAAACTAAGCGCTGGTTCAAGGCCACAGTCCTCCCGATGCTCTCGCGTGGAGGCTTGATCGCCGTTATCGGAACTCGCAAACATTATGATGATCTCTACGGGGATATGATCAATGATCCCTCATGGGCTCTGATCGAAGACCCTGCGATTAAGCGCATGCCGACCTCATACAGCTACGAGACGGAGACGCGCGAGGGGAGAGAGGTAATCTGCGGAGTCAGCATCGAAGGAGAATCAGAGGTGCTATGGCCCGAGGAGCGTCCGATCGAATACCTGCTGAGGGAACGGCGATCGATGGGTGCTCAACTCTTCAGCCGCGAGTTTCAGCACGCGGTTCAAGATGACTCGGCTTCTGCGTTTCGATTCGAGTGGCTCAGTGATGCCAAAAATAGAGGGAGCGAACTGTCGATGTATCAGATCCCGCCGCACGTAGAGCGCTTGGAGATCGTGCAGGGATGGGACTTCTCGCTCGTGCAGAGCGTCGCCGAAGCAGAGGCACGAGACACAGACTTCACGGTCGGGACGACCTGGGCGAGAGACCTCGACTCTGGAGATCACTATCTCCTCGGACTCTACCGTAAGCGAGGTCTAACTCCCGCGCAGCTCAAGCGAGCAGTCCTCGAGGAGTTCAACCGTTTCGGGGGGCGCGTGAGCTCCGTGGCTGTCGAGCGTAACGCTTTCGGAGAAATGCACTACGTGGGCTTGAAGTCCTCCACCGATCTTCCTCTCGTTCCTCATCTGACCACGGGCGCGAAGAAAGCGGATCCATGGTCGGGTGTTGCGTCGCTGAGCGTCCTCTTCGAGAATGGCAAAGTCATTCTCCCATCCCGTACCGAACATGATCGCCGCATGATTGAGCCACTGATATCAGAACTTTGGGGACTCGGTCGCGAGAAACATGACGATACAGTACTCTCCCTCTGGATTGCTCACTCAGTATTGAGGCGAGATCGCTTCTCACATTCTTATGTCGATTCTTTCGGCTCGATGATCGATGAGCGCGGAGACATCATCGAGGACGATTCACCCGAGCTCGATGGATGGTGGCTCGAGGTTGTGGGGAGTGAGTATCATTGATCTGTTATACTGCCGTTAAAAGGAGCTAGCCCATGAGCGCATACAAAACAATTCAACTCAGTCGCACAGGCGACGGAGACATCATCTTCGACTCGAGCGTCACACGTTGGAAGATGGATTCATATCCCGCGAACGCTCAGATCAGCGTAGGGGATTTACCCGTCGGCGCAACGTTCGACGTGTCACTCCGTCCCGCAGGGCACGTCGAGTTCAAAGAGCATATTCTGGCGTCGGGTGCGGATGACCTGGTGATGCTCGCGGGCAAAGAAGCGCCCTTGTTCAGTGCCTTGAAAATCTCAATCTCAAACTCAGGGGGCGCGGAAGTTACTGCGTACCTCACTCTATGGGAGCGCGGAATCTAATGAGCGTAATTTACACATCAGGGGGAGCGGCCTCCATCGCTGACGCGACCACGACCACATCAGGCAAAGTTCGACTCGCCACGATTGCCGAGGCGGGAGGATCAAGCGAACTGATCGCCGTGACGCCCGCAGGCCTCCAAGCAGAGATCGCAGGGATCGTGAGTGGAATCACGTATCGCGGGACGATCGATGTCGCGGACTTTGGGACCACACTCGCGAACGCCACTCAAGGGGATTATTATAAGATCTCGACTGGGGGGACGAGCGGCGGAGTCACTTATGACGCAGACGACGCGATCATCGTTAACGCAGATATGGGGGGCACGTTCGACGACGCGAAGCTCGACCGCATTGACAACGTAGACTCTGAGCTCATCGATGATACTACTCCTCAACTCGGGGGTGATCTCGATGTGAATGGACACAGCATCACTTCAGGAGTCGGCGACATCGTCATCGATCCAGGAGGCGCGGGAGAGATCACAATCGGCGCTGACGTGATCCCCGATGCAGACGTGACTCACTCTCTCGGATCCGAGGACGAGCGCTATCTCACTGCGTGGAGTAACCTTAATGGAGCCGTCCAATTCAAAGCGCAGAACGCGAGCGGTGGTCCCATCAATAAAGGTGACGCTGTTTATATCATCGGCGTCTCGGGATCCGTCCCGACCGTGGGACTTGCACGAGCAGACTCCGCCTCAACGATGCCCGCGTTTGGCCTCGCTGCACACAACGCAAACTCAGGAGCCGAGGTACAGGTTGTCACCTTCGGAAACTTGGAGGCCTACAACACAACGACATACTCTTTGAGCCGTGGGGATACGCTCTACGTTTCTGAGACGACTGCGGGCGCACTCACGAACTCAGCTCCAGCGGGAGAGGCGAACCTCATTCAAAACATCGGGCGCGTTGTGCGTGCCGATGCGAGTGCGGGCATCCTCAAAGTAGGGGGAGCGGGTCGCAGTAACGCTACTCCTAACCTCGATGACGGAAAGATCTTCCTCGGCGACGCCAGTAATCAAAGCGTGAGTACTGCAATCAGCACTATCGATGTCGGACGCTTCAACGATGATGGCACCTATCTCACGAGCGCACCCGTCGATTCTGTGAACGGTGCAACTGGTGTAATCACGTTGAGCGCGGATGATTTGAGCGCGGATCACACAGCCACCAACTACACAGCAACAAACTCTAATATTGACGGACACTTGAGCGGAATTG